>Ga0160452_100019_pt1 | contig 279189 bp, 292 predicted proteins | sample HID1971I_E6MG_FD_108230 | JGI IMG/M metagenome (GOLD analysis project Ga0160452, IMG submission 108230) | Enriched millipede-associated microbial communities from UW Madison campus, WI, USA - HID1971I_E6 MG | ecosystem: Host-associated > Arthropoda: Insects > Digestive system > Unclassified ...
CCCCTCCCCGGGGCGGGGGTCACTTTCTTTGCTGCTGCAAAGAAAGTAACCAAAGAAACAGCTATCCCCAGCCTAAGCACTTCACACCGGCCGCGGCACAGGCGATTGGCCTAATGGCCCGGCAGTAGCGAGTGCCCCCACAAGCAGATAAGGGCTTGGATCGCGCACGGTCTGCCGCACCAAATGTTTTAGCGCGCTGGTTCAGCACTAAATAGCTCCGGCCCGCTTCGCGGCCGACCGGTCAATCGGGTCTGCGTGTGCTTCTTCTTCGATGGTTTCCCTCGCATACCCAACGGCAGCGCGTAGCGCTGTGCCGAAACTATTTCGTGCTGAACCAGCGTCCTAAAACGTCTAGCGCGGCAGACCGTGCGCGAGCCAAGCCCGGTTGGTCCTTCGAGGGCGACACTTAGGCGAGTGCCGCCTGCGGCTGGCAAGCATGGCCAACGTGCGTGTGACCGCGGGCTCGAACGAGCTGCTTTCTTTGGTTACTTTCTTTGCAGCAGCAAAGAAAGTGACCCCCGCCCCGGGGAGGGGCAGTGCTAATGGACCGACACGAATTCAGGCCATCCACAAAAGCCGAAGCAAAGCCCCCCGCCCAAACCGAACCCTCACAAACCCGAAGCCTCAACCAGCCCCCGCGCCAGGCGATTATGGCGCTCCACCACCGCGCCCAAATCGACCGTCGTCAACCGCCCATCCTTCACCACGATCTTCCCATCGATAACACTCGTCGACACCTGCGACGGCGCGCAGAACACCAGCGCCGCCACGGGATCATGCAACGCGCCCGCGAACGCCGTCTGCGAAAGATCGAACGACACGAAATCCGCCGCCATCCCAGGCGCGAGCGCGCCGATATCATCGCGGTTGAGCACTTTCGCGCCGCCGAGCGTCGCGATTTCAAGCGCCTCGCGCGCCGTCATCGCATCCGGACCGAACCCGACACGCTGCAAAAGCAGCGCCTGCCGCACTTCGGCGACCATCTGCGCGCCATCGTTCGACGCCGAGCCGTCCACGCCGATACCAACCGGCACGCCCGCATCACGCATCGCGTGGATCGGCGCGATGCCGGACGCCAGGCGCATGTTCGAGCAGGGGCAATGCGCGACGCCCGTTCCCGTGCGCGCGAACAGTTCGATGCCCGCCTTGTCCAGTTGCACGCAGTGCGCATGCCACACGTCATGCCCGACCCAGCCGAGGTCCTCGGCATATTCGGCGGGCGTCATGCCGAATTTCTCGCGGCTGTACGCGACATCGTTCACGTTCTCGGCCAGATGCGTGTGCAGCGACACGCCGTATTCGCGCGCAAGCAGCGCCGCGTCGCGCATCAATTCGCGGCTCACCGAAAACGGCGAGCAAGGCGCGACGACCACGCGCAACATCGCGTAGCGGCCTTCGTCGTGATACGTCTCGATCAGGCGCTGCGAGTCCTTCAGAATCGCGTCCTCCTTTTCGACGACCGAATCGGGCGGCAAGCCGCCATCCCTCCGTCCCACGCTCATGCTGCCGCGCGCCGCATGAAAACGCATGCCGATTTCGCGCGCCGCCGCGATGCTGTCATCGAGCCGGCTGCCGTTCGGATAGATATACAGATGGTCGCTCGACGTCGTGCAGCCGGAAAGCAGCAGTTCGGCCATCGCGGTCTTGGTCGAGATGTCGATCATGTCGGGCGTGAGATGCGCCCAGATCTTGTAGAGATTCGTGAGCCAGCCGAACAGCTCGGCGTTCTGCGCCGCGGGAATCGCCCGCGTCAGGCTCTGATACATGTGATGGTGCGTGTTGACGAGCCCCGGAATCACGAGATGGCCGCGCATGTCGAGCACCTCGTCGGCGGTTTGCGGCAGTTCGCTCGTCGGTCCCGCCTGCACGATCCGGTTGTCTTCGATATACATGCCGCCGTCGCAAATTTCACGGCGCTGCTCGTCCATCGTGACGAGCATGTGAGCGTTTTTGACCAAAAGACTGCGTGGCATCTGCGTTATCTCCAGAGACGGTAAAGGGAACCAGTAAAAGCCCCGGTTACCCAGCGTCTGCCGCCGTCTTCGGGACGCGGCAAATATCCATCGATACTGCGCGCACCGCCACTGTCCGCAATCAAAAAATCGGACGCAATCAGACTGCCGTCATAGTCGTCTTCACGGCGGCGATATATTCCCGATTTTTGGCGCGGGTAGCATCGCCGGAAGAGTCGTCGGGAAGCCGCCGGGAACGTCGGCGAACCCTTTGCGGCAAGGCTTACGCGCCGCTGTCATGCGTTGGGCATTATCTTTCCTATCGCGGGCGCACAGCGCGTCTCAAATTCCTACAATGCTGTACACGGCGCGCATCTGAAACGCCGACGGGTATGTAGCCACTGACGTGGAGCCTCGATCCGCCGCAGACGCACTGACGTTTCAAGGTGCCGAATTTCGGATCGATGCGCAAAGCCGGATCTCGCACAACTCAAGGAAACTGCGAATGGGCAAGCTCACCACCCACGTCCTCGACACCGCGCACGGCCGCCCGGGCGCAAACATCAAAGTCGAGCTGTTCGCGCTCAACGGCGACGCCCGCCGCGCGATCAAGACCATCCACACCAACGACGACGGCCGCGCCGATGCGCCGCTGCTCGAAGGCGCCGATCTCGAAACCGGCGAATACGAACTGGTGTTCCACGCGGGCGACTACTTCGCCACGATCGGCGTGAAGGTGCCCGAGCCGCGCTTCGTCGATCGCGTCGTGTTGCGCTTCGGCATCGCGGATTCCGGCGCGCACTATCACGTGCCGCTGCTCGTATCGCCGTGGGCGTACAGCACATATCGCGGCAGCTAAAAACATATATATATCGCGCCCGTCCCCATCAATCTGACGATGTGCGCATAACGAATCGGTAGTGGAGGAGTACATGGAAGGCTTTGTCACCGACTGGCTCAATCTCGTATTGCGCTGTCTGCACGTCATCGTCGCAATCGCATGGATCGGCGAATCGTTCTACTTCGTTGCGCTCGATAACAGTCTGAAACCGCCCACGGACCCGAACGCGCGCCGTCGCGGCGTGTTCGGCGATTTCTGGCACGTCCACGGCGGCGGTTTCTATCACATGCAGAAGTATTCCGTCGCGCCGCAGGACATGCCGGAGAACCTGCACTGGTCGTTCTGGCCGTCGTACACCACGTGGATGTCGGGCTTCGGCCTCTTCTTCGTGCTGTATCTGCTGTCGCCGAGCACCTATCTCATCGACAAGAGCGTGCTCGACATGGGCCCGGTCGTCGCAGTATCCGCCGCGCTCGGCTTCCTGATGGCCGGCTGGATCGTGTACGACACGCTGTGCCGCGTGCTCGGCACCAACGACAAGCTGCTCGGCATCTGCGTCGGCATCTACGTGCTGGTCGCTGCGTTCATTGCGTGCCACGTGTTCGCGGGCCGCGCCGCCTATCTGATCACCGGCGCGATGATCGCGACGATCATGTCGGCGAACGTGTTCTTCGTCATCATTCCGGGCCAGCGCAAGATGGTCGCCGCGATGCTCAAGGGCGAAACGCCGAACGCGATCTACGGCAAGCGCGGCAAGCAGCGCTCCGTGCACAACACGTATTTCACGCTGCCGGTCGTGTTCGCGATGCTGTCGAACCACTACGCGATGACCTACACGCACAAGTTCAACTGGCTGATTCTCGTGCTGATCATGCTGGCGGGCGCGCTCATTCGCCAGTTCTTCGTGATGCGCCATCGCGGCCAGGTGCTGTGGTACATGCCGGTCGCGGGTCTGGTGCTGGTGCTCGGCGCCTTCGCATGGACGATGCCCGCGCCGACCGTGGCTGTCGCACAGGCCGCCGGCGCGCCGACGATCAAGGTTTCCGACATTCAGCCGATCATCCAGCAACGTTGCGCGACCTGCCACTCCGCACATCCGACGATGATGGGCAGCGCGCCCGCCGGCGTGTTGCTCGATACGCCCGCCGAGATCAAGCAGAACGCTCAGCGCGTGCATCAGCAAGCCGTGACGCTGAAGGCGATGCCGCTCGGCAATGTCACGCAGATGACCGATGCCGAGCGTCAGAAGGTGGCGGCGTGGTTTGCAGGCGGCGCCGTCGAATAAGTCTGCCGTTCCGAGTCGAGAGATGCCCCGCTGATGTTCGAGCGGGGCATTTTTCATTTAGCGCGCGAAGTAGTCCTTCACCGCGCGAATGACGGTATCGATATCCGCGCGCGACACATCGCGATGCGTGACGAAGCGCGACGCATAGAGCATCTGCATGAGAATGCCGCGCTCCTTCAGAAAGGCTTCGAGCGGTGCGCAATGCGCTTCGGGAATCTGCGCGAAGACCATGTTCGTCGCGTGCGATTGCACGTCGATTCCATCGATTTGCGCGAGGCCGGCGGCGAGATAAGCAGCGTTGTCGTGATCCTGCGCGAGCGCGTCCACGTGATGATCGAGCGCATAGAGACACGCGGCGGCGAGCAGGCCCGACTGACGCATGCCGCCGCCGAGCACCTTGCGCCAGCGGCTCGCGACATCGATCAGCGCCTTCGATCCGACCAGCACCGAACCGACCGGCGCGCCCAACCCCTTCGAGAAGCAGACCGACACGCTGTCGAACGGCGCGCACAGATCCCTGACCGGCTTGTCCGACGCCACCGCGGCATTGAACACGCGCGCGCCGTCGAGATGCGTGGACAAACCGCGATCGCGCGCGAGCTGCGTCGCCTTCGCCACGTAATCGGCAGGCAGCACCTTTCCGCCGATGGTGTTCTCGAGCGCCAGCAAACGCGTGCGCGCGAAGTGGTTGTCGATCGGCTTGATCGCCGCCGCGATCTTGTCGAGCGGCAACGAGCCGTCGGGCGCGTTTTCGATCGGCTGCGGCTGAATGCTGCCGAGCACCGCCGCGCCGCCGCCTTCGTATTTGTACGTGTGCGCGGACTGCCCGACGATGTACTCGTCGCCGCGCGCGCAATGCGCCATCAACGCGGCGAGATTGCTTTGCGTGCCGCTCGGGAAGAACAGGCCCGCTTCCTTGCCCGTGCGCTCGGCAAGCGCGGCCTGAAGGCGGATGACGGTGGGATCGTCGCCCCAGACATCGTCGCCGACTTCGGCGGCCGACATGGCGGCAAGCATGGACTGGCTGGGACGGGTGACGGTATCGCTGCGAAGATCGATCATCGTTGGGTGGGGGTCATCGGAAATGAACTGCTTATCTTAACGCCCCAAAAGCAAAAGGACCGGTCTTACCGCACCGGTCCTTCCCTTGCCCGAAAAAGCGACTTAGCGCATCGCCTCGTCCGTCAGCCACAGCGATTCCTTCAGATCCTGCTCGTTGAGGTTGTGCCCTTCGCCACCGCCGCGATCGACGACGATGTAATCGCTCACCTTCCCCAACGCGAGCAGCGGATGGTGCCACACGCCTTTCGCGTAGTTCACGCCCTGCCAGCCGCTCGTGACGAACGCGCGGATCTTCGATTCGTCGAGATCGCCCGCAGGCGCGACGACGACCAGATACGGCCGGTCATCGAGCGGAATGAACGCCTGGCTGCCGAGCGGATGCCGCTCCATCATCTTGCATTCGAACGGCAGCGTGCGCGGCTGGCCGCGAAAGAGATTGACGATCGCGTGGCCGCCCTGATCCGTCACGTCCACGTTGCACAGATCGTGAAAGCGGATCGTGGTGCCGAGGTTGATCGGGATCTGCTTCGCGCCATCGAGTTCGATGACATCGCCATAAGGCTTGAACGCAGCGCGCGTCAACGGTTCGATAGCGAGCTTTTTCATCATGCGAGAGTTCCGAAGAGACGAAGACGCGACACGCCGCCGTCGGGATAGATATTGAAGCGCACGTGCGTCACCGGGCCGAGCGCCGCCACTTCCGACTCGAAGAAGTGCTGCTTGTCCATCTGCAGCTTCTGCTCGCCGAGCAGCACCGGCCAGAACATGGCCTGCGTCACGAGGGAACTGTCCGTGCCGCCTTTCACGTAAGCCGCCTGAAGCGAGCAGCGATCCGGGAAATTGCCCTTGAAGTGCGCGGTATCCACTTCGACCTTCTTGATGATGCCCGGCTGCGCCAGCGCGACGATACACCAGTCGTTGCCCGGCTCGCGACGGCGACGCGTCTCCCAGCCATCGCCCATGTTCACGCCGCGGCCCGGCATCAGCAGCGTCGATGCGAGACCGAAGTGCTGGTTGTTCGTGCCCACCATGTACGCGCCGTTTTCCATCGCGCCGAGATCGACGAGCTGGTTGCGGTCCGCGTTGCTCCAGTCGAGCTGCGGCTGGCCGTACACACGCAGACGCGCGATGCCGCCGTCCGGATAGATGTTCACGCGCAGATGCGTGAACGGCTGCTCGGTCTTGACTTCGAGATAGTGGTGATGGTTGCCCTGAAGCGTCGTCGACGGGACGATTTCCGTCCATTGCGTCGACTGATTCGGCGAACCGTCGGCGACATGCGCGCCTTCGATCGACGCCGCCGGCGGGAAGTTGCCGGTGAAGTGGCTCGTGTCGACGTCGATGCCCTTGATCACGCCCGGACGCGCCAGCTTGATGATGCACCAGTCGTAGCCCGTCGTGCGCTTGCGGCGCGTTTCCCAGCCGTCCATCCACTTGCCGTGATCGTCGTACTTGCCGGGAATGAACACCGCCGGCTCCGGGTTCAGCATGCGGTCCTTCGGCGCGAAGAAATCGTCGCTCGCCTCGAGTGCCTGCGCGCCCAGACGCGGATCCGCGAGATTCACATAGCGGCGCGTGAATTCGGGCGCGTTGGGATCGAGTGTCGGGATTGCCATTTGTCTGCTTCCTTGCTTTTCGTTCGGTTGTGACGGTTGATGCGGATTACGCAGCCTGAATCAGGTCGTTCAGCCTGAAACGCGCGATCCGGTAGATCTGGTCGAGACTCGTGCGCAGCTCTTCGGCGCGGTCGTGATTCACGCGCTTTTCGAAGTTCGCGATGATGCCGTGACGGTCATACCCGCGCACGGCGAGAATGAACGGAAAGCCGAATTTCTCGCGATATTGCGTGTTGAGCGATTGCAGCCTGTCGAACTCTTCCTGCGTGCAGAGATCGAGGCCCGCGCCGCTTTGCTCGCGCGTCGATTCGGCCGTCAGTTCGCCGCGCACCGCCGCCTTGCCCGCGAGCTCCGGGTGCGCGTTGATGAGCGCGAGCTGCTTCTCTTCGCCCGCGGTTTCGACGATATGCGACATCACCGTGTGCAGCGTGTCGATGTCCTTGAACGGACGCTGTTGCGCCGCCGCTTCCGGCACCCATGGCGAATGTTCGAAGATGCCCGCGAGCACCGTCACGAACGTGTCGGCGGGCATGGTATTGAGTTGGTCGAGTGTGTATTGCATCGCCTTCATGCCGCCGTCCCGTTGTTGGTTTTCTCGAAAGGATGTTGCTCGCGCCAGTGACGCGCGATGTCGACACGCCGCGTAACCCACACGCGATCGTGCTTCTCGATGTGATCGAGGAATTTCTGCAGGCCGCGGAAACGCCCGGGACGTCCGAGCAGGCGGCAGTGCATGCCGATGGACAGCATCTTCGGCGCTTCGTCGCCTTCTTCGTAGAGCACGTCGAACGCGTCTTTCAGATACGTGAAGAAGTGTTCGCCCGTGTTGAAACCCTGGGGCGTCGCGAAGCGCATGTCGTTCGTGTCGAGCGTGTACGGCACGATCAGATGCGGCTTCTTCCCGCCGCCCGTCACCTCCACTTCGGTCCAGAACGGCAGGTCGTCGCCGTAGTTGTCCGAGTCGTAGAGAAAGCCGCCGTATTCCGCGACCAGCCGGTGCGTGTTGGGACTGTCGCGCCCGGTGTACCAGCCGAGCGGCCGCACGCCCGTGACGCGCTCGATCGCTTCCATGCCGAGCCGCATGTGCTCCGCCTCGCGCTCCGGCGACATGTCCTGATAGTGAATCCAGCGATACCCGTGACACGCGATTTCATGCCCCAGTTCGACGAACGCCTTCGCCAGTTCCGGGTGCCGCTCGACCGCCATGCCGACGCCGAAAATCGTCAGCGGCATGCCGCGCTTTTCGAATTCGCGCAGGATGCGCCACACGCCTGCACGCGAGCCGTATTCGTAAATCGACTCCATGCTCATGTGCCGCGAGGGATACGCCGCCGCGCCCACGATTTCCGACAGAAACTGCTCCGAGCCCGGATCGCCGTGCAGCACGCAATTCTCGCCGCCCTCTTCGTAATTGAGCACGAACTGCACGGCGACGCGCGCGCGTCCCGGCCAGTTCGCCTGCACCGGGTGGCGGCCGTAGCCGATCAGGTCGCGTGGGTATTTCGGATCGAGTGACATGGCAGGCGTTGAACTCAAGCGTTGAAAAAAGCGGGATTGTCGACGATTCAGTGTAGCTAAAAGACCCGGGCCCGCCCATACATCAGGTCAGATATTCCGGGTCACGTCGTCCGTATGTGTCGGTCCGAAACGCCATCAGCGCGGGCTGAAATCCGACAGCACGCCGTCATAGCGTTTCGCGAGCGGACGCGCATAATCGCCGCGTTTCGCGGTGTGGAGCTTCAGCGCGATCAGCGCTTCCGCCCATTTCACCGCGGCCGTCACCCCCTCCACCACCGGCGCGCCGATCGCGTCTTCTACCTCGCGGCAGAACTCAGCCATGCCCGCGCAGCCGAGGACGATCGCGTCGGAACCGTCCTCGTCGAGCGCGCGCCGGCATTCGTCGATGATCGTCTGACGCGCGGGCGAGCCCGGCACGTCGAGTTCGAGCACGGGGACGTCGGTTGCGCGCACGTTCTTGCAGAAGCGCGTCATGCCGTAGCGCTCCGCCAGATGCCAGGCCATGCCGACCGTGCGCTGCAACGTGGTCACGACGGAAAAGCCCGGCGCGATCACGCTCGCCGCGTGCATCGCCGCTTCCGCGATGCCGATCACCGGACCGCGCGCCAACTCACGCGCGGCGTAAAGGGCCGGATCGCCGAAGCAGGCGATCACGTAGCCGTCGAAGCCCTGTTTCTCTCCGGCTTCCACTTCGGCCAGAAGCCCGAGCGACGCGATCGCCTCGTCGTAATAGCCTTCGATGGACGCTGGGCCCATCGCCGGGCTGACGGCGACGATCTCCGTGCCGGGCGCGGCGACCTCGCGGGCGCAGCGGCCCATCGAGTCGGTCATGCGCTGCGTCGTGTTCGGGTTGATCAGTTTGATGCGCATTGCTGTTCTCCACACTGCTTTGGAAGGTTCTCTCAGGTTCTATCGTTCGTTATAGGTCAAGCTTCACACCGGGCGCTTGCGATCGGCGAGGAAGAAGTAAAACACCGCAGCCAGGCCCGCACCGATGAACCACGAGAAATTCGCGGCGCCTTCGAGCGATGGCAGCATCACGCAGAGAATCGCGATCACGGCGGCCGGCAGGAGCGCCATCACCGCACGGCGGTTCACGCCCTTCGTGTACCAGTACTTGCCTTCCTCGGACACCGAGTAGAGATCGTCCACTGCGAGCTTGCCGCGCTTCACGAGATAGAAGTCGAGGATCAGCACGCCGTACAACGGTCCGATGAAGCTGCCGAGAATATCCAGCGTGTAGTGGATCACGGCCGGGTTGTTGAACAGGTTCCACGGCGTGATGAAGATCGACGCGGTCGCGGCCATCATGCCGCCCATACGCCAGCTGATGAGCTTCGGCGCGACGTTGGAGAAATCGAAGGCCGGCGACACGAAGTTGGCCACGATATTGATGCCGATAGTCGCGATCGTGAAGGTCAGCGCGCCGAGAATCACGGCGGTCGGATGATCGATGCGGCCGACGGTTTCGACCGGATCGGTGATCAGCTGGCCGAACACGGGCAGCGTCGCCGCGGTCGTGATGACGGTCACCAGCGAGAACGCCAGGAAGTTGACCGGCAGACCCCAGAAGTTGCCGCGCTTCACGCTGCGGAAGCTCTTGCAGTAACGCGAGAAGTCGCCGAAGTTGAGCATCGGGCCGGAGAAGTACGACACGACGAGCGAGATCGCGGTAATCATCACGGGAATCACTTCCATGCCGTGATACTTCACGCCGCCCAGATTCAGGCCGATGTTCTTGATGCCCGCGCGCCACACCATGTAGCCGGCGAGCATGAACATCACGACATAGACGGCGGGACCGGCGAAGTCGATGAACTTCTTGATCATCTCCATGCCGCGCCAGAACACGATGGCCTGCAGCACCCAGAGCAGCATGAAGCCCGCCCAGCCGAGCGCCGAGAGCCCGACGAAGCCGTACTTGTGCACATCGGCGTAAGGCATCAGCGACGGCACGAACTTCAGCACGACGATGACGAGCGCGCTCGAAGCCAGGTACGTCTGAATCCCGTACCACGCGACCGCGATGAGCCCGCGAATCACGGCCGGAATGTTCGCGCCGAGCACGCCGAAGGTGGCGCGGCACGCGACCGGATACGGCACGCCGGCCACCTGGCTCGGCTTCGCGATCATGTTGCACAGCGCGTTCACCAGCCCGATGCCGATCAGCAGCGACACCAGCACTTGCCAGCTCGTCAGGCCGAGCGCGAAAAGACTCCCGGCGAACACATAACCGCCGACGCTATGCACGTCCGACATCCAGAACGCGAAGATGTTGTACGCGCCCCAGGTCTGGTTCTTGAGCGGCGCGAGGTCCTCGTTGTAAAGGCGATCGCTGTAACCTGCGGGCAGATTCGGATCGTGTCCTGCTGTCTGCTCTTCGTATTGCGGCAGGGCTGAGCTGCCGGGTGCACTGAACTGGGCCATGACGTCTCCTTCATTGGCTGCTTGCGTAGTGAAAAGATGCAAATGCTGATGTGACGAGCTTCGATCTGATGCCTTCGCTGATATCGGATCGGCGCGGCATTCTTCGGATTTGCGTTTTCGCCCTGCGGCGACTTTCATTTCACGCTCACACGAGCGTCCCGTTCGATGCGGCCCACGCTGCGGATTTTTTGCGCGTGCGACTCTCCGCGTGCCCGGCGCGAGGCGCGGGGCACGGTCTCCAATTATTTAGTCCTGCTATATTCAGCCGATGGCAGATTCTCCGATCTGCCTCGTCATTGCGCTTACGTATCCAGCGCCCTTTCGCGCTCGGCGGGCCTCGTGAATACTTCCTTCAGATCGACGGCGCCGCGCGCCGGCCGCTCCAGCATCTTCAGCTCGACATCGCGCAGATGCTGCGCCATCAGGACGGCTGCTTTCGTGGCGTCGCCGGCATCGAGCGCGGCGAGAATCTCTTCGTGGTCCTCGAACGAGCACGAGCTCTTTCCGAGCGATTCGTACAACGCCGAGATCAGCGTCGAGCGCGCGACGAGCCCCGACAGACATTCGCACAACACCGTATTGCCGGTCAGCGCCGCGAGCTCGGTGTGGAACTCGCCGGAAAGCCGGATCCACGAGGAGAAGTCGTGACTCTCGAATGCGCGGCGCTCTTTGCCGATGGTGGCGCTGATCGACTTCAGCCGGCGCATGCCGTGGCCCTGCGCAATCCGCTCCACCACCGCCAGCTCGATGATGCGGCGCATCTCGAACACTTCATGCACTTCCTGCAGCGACGGGCTAGCGACAAACGCGCCGCGATTCGGCTCCAGATCGACGAGCCGCTCATTCGATAGTTGCGCAAGCGCCTGACGGACCGTGCCGCGCTTCACCGCGAACACCTCGCACAACTGCGCTTCGGTCAGCTTCGCGCCCGGCGCCAGGCGATGCTCGAGGATCGCGGCGCGGATATTTTCGGCGATCGACTCGGCATTCGCCCCGTTCGGCGCGGCCGGTGAAGCATTCGATTCAGCGCTACGGTTGGTGTCGGACATGATGTGCTCGCTTGCATGTTAAGCATCTTAGAATCGACATAAAGATTGTCAACAATTCATTTCGAGATTCTGCGACTCAACGTCTTTTCCGCGGTGTCGAATCCGGCTCTACTCCAGTACAGACGGACCTCTGAGCGAATTCACCAAGTTTTTGTCAGCATTGCCAGCACTTTTTTGTCGACAATCTCATTCTCGGGTCTGTTGCGCGATTGAACCCTGGATGGTGCATAATAAGACCGTTAGTTGCTTATCAAGGTTAAAAATAAGGCGCTCACTTGAGCGCCCTGTTCCTTTCGCGTCAAGCCAGATGCGGATAGTCGGACAGCTTCAACGTAAATCCACGCTCGGTCGCGACGAGGTGAGCAGTCGCACCGAAAGGAAGCGTCAGAAGATTCTCCACATGCCCGAATTGCAGGCCCGTCACCACCGGAATGCCGATCACGGATCTGACCTGCTCGATCATCGCGTCGAGCGAATAGCCGTTGTCGTAATCCGAAAGCCGGCCGCCCGAGAATTCACCCATCATGATCGCCTGCTGACGGCCGAGCATGCCCGACTGATGCAACTGATAAATCATCCGCTCGATCCGGAACGGATGCTCGTTCACATCTTCGATGTAGAGAATCCCGCCTTCGATCGGCGGCATATACGGCGTGCCGACGAGCGACGCCAGAATCGCGAGATTGCCGCCCCACAGCATGCCGGTCGCATCCACGGTCTGCCGCTGCGGCGTCTTGCTCGTCACGATGAAGCTCGAATGGGAAATCGCGTTCCAGAAGTGCTGCATCGTGAACGAACTCGTCTGTTCGGCGCCGAAATCGCCCGCGAACATGGGCCCGCCGAAGCTTTTCACGCCAGCGTGCGCGAAGAGCGCGCACTGGATCGCCGTGAAATCGCTGTGACCGACGATCGCGACCGGCTGATCGGCGAGTCTGCGCAAGCCGAGATAGTCGAGTCCGTGCAGGATGCGCGATGCGCCATAGCCGCCGCGCACCGCAAGTACGATGTCTGGCAACGGCCGCGATGCGTCCGCGAGGCGGTTGAGGTCGGCCGCGCGCTCGGCGTCAGTTCCGCCGAAGCGCTGGAAACGCCGCCGCGTCGCATCGACGTTTTCCAGGCGATGCCCTTCCCTGCGCAATCGCCCGAGGGCGCGCTCCACAGCCGCCGGATCGTGCGGATAGCCAGACGGCGCGACGAGGTCGATGGTGCGTGATTTCACGATATTGTCGTTGGATTCGTTATTGAGCCGGCTTCACGCGCCCGACGCGCATCGCGCTCTTCCCGCGCCAGACGACGCCGCTCGGCGAAGAAATTCTTGAGCGCGTGTCCGCATTCGTCGGCGAGAACGCCGCCCGTCACCGTGGTGTGGTGATTGAGCTGCGCATTCGCGAACATGTCGACGACACTGCCGCACGCGCCCGTTTTCGGGTCCGTCGCGCCATAGACGACGCGCGCGATCCGCGCGTGCATGATCGCGCCCGCGCACATCAGGCACGGCTCGAGCGTCACATAGAGTTCACAGCCCGGCAAACGGTAGTTCTGGAGTTTCTGGGCGGCGGCGCGCAGCGCGGCCATTTCGGCATGCGCGGACGGATCGTGGCCGCGAATCGGATGATTGAAGCCGGTGGCGATGACCTCGTCGCCGAGCACGATCACCGCGCCCACGGGGACTTCGCCCGCGCGACGGGCTTCGTCGGCGGCGTGTTGCGCGAGCGCCATGAAGCGGCGATCGCGTTCGCTGGATGGATCTGCGATGGAAGCGTTCGGCGCGGGATCGGGCGCGTCCGGCATCCCGGTCACTTGGCTTCCACCGCCACACGCGACTGTGCGCGCTCGGAGAGCCGCTCAGCGATGCGCCGACGGTACTCGTGCGGCACGCATCCACCACCACGCAGCGATTCGAGCGCCATGTCGAGCGCGAGCATCCTGGCTTGCAACTGGCAGCGGGCTGCGGGGTCCGTCACCTTGTCGAACTCTTCCTGTAGCCCACGCAGCGCGCGAAGCTGCTCGACGGCGGGCGGGACGAAGCCCGCATTTTTGAGGATTCGATTGGCGACGCGCACTTCCTCGGGAACGAGGACGTCGTCGTCGAAGTGGAGCGGAGCGCCCGCGCCCGGCAAGTTGTTGAACTCGCCACGCGTAGCGGCTTCGTTGATCCGCTGTTCGACCAAAGCATCTAGCAATTTCATCGGGGATTACGACCGGCTTTCACCCGCGAACGGGCGCGGTCTGTCACGATTTCCGTTGGTTAGCTCGAAGTCGGAAGGCAGCCGGAAAACCACGCTCGCGCGTTGTTCGGCACGTCTCGACAATCCAGGTCCTATTCTATCAGCGGCCGCCGAGAGGTTTTCGCGCAACAGGCGCCTGTTCGCGGCGCGTCACCGTATACCGGGCTTATTGCGGTGCATATGCGTCGTTTGCGCAACATGCATTGACTGCCTCAAGGCAACTGTGCTTGTACGATGACTAACCGCCCTGTCCGCGCTCCAGACGCGTCGCGCTTTCGCGCGTATAGCCTTGCGTCGCGAGCAGCAGCCGCCGCGTGTATTCGTGCTCGACGTTGCGCGAGCGCACCGCTTCCACGCCCAGCTGCTCGACGATCTCGCCATTGCGCATCACCGCGACGCGCTGACAGAGAAAGCCGATCACCGCGAGGTTATGGCTGACGAGAATCATCGTCAGCTTGCGCTCGCGATGCAGACGGCGCAGCAAATTCAGAATCTCGGCCTGCACGGAGACGTCGAGCGCGGAAGTCGGCTCGTCGAGCAGCAGGACGCGCGGCTCGACGATCAGCGCCCGCGCGATCGACACGCGCTGGCGCTGCCCGCCCGACAACTGATGCGGATAGCGAAAGCGGAATGCCGGGCCGAGGCCGACTTCGGCGAGCGCATCGAGGATGCGCGCATCTTCGTCGCCGATGCCGTTGATCGCGAGCGGCTCGCGCAAGGTTTTATCGACGGTGAAGCGCGGATGCAGCGCGCCATACGGGTCCTGGAACACCATCTGCACGTCGCGCCTCACGGGACGCGAGCCAGTGCTTATGCTGCCGCCCGCGAGCGGGGTCAGTCCGGCGAGCGCGCGCAGCAAAGTAGACTTGCCGCTGCCCGATTCGCCGACAAGCCCGAAGACTTCGCCCTCCTCCACGCGCAAGGAAACGTCGCGCACGGCATCGACGTGGCCGGTCTTCGTCTTGAAGCGGATGTGCGCGTGCTCGATGTCGATCATCGCGTCGTTCCTTCATCGAGCCACGCCGGGTCGCGGCGCAAGGTCGGCAATTCGTCGGGCGGATTATCGAGCGGCGGGTTCGCTTCGAGCAGCCCGCGCGTGTACGGATGCGTCGCATGAACAAGATCGCGCGCCGCGCACGTCTCGACGACACGTCCGCCATACATCACCGCGACGCGATCGCAAAACGACATCACGAGCGGCAGATCGTGGCTGATAAACACGAGCCCGGTGTCGTGGCGCTCGATCATCTCGTCGAGCACGGCGAGCACCTGCATCGACACGAGGACGTCGAGCGCGCTCGTGGGCTCGTCGGCGATCAGGAGGCGCGGACCGGCGGAGACCATCATCGCGATCATCACGCGCTGGCCCATGCCGCCTGAGAGTTCATGCGGATAAGCATCGGCGACGCGCTGCGGATCGCGGATATGCACCGCTTCCAGCGCCGCGACGATGCGTTCGCGCAGCGCACGCCGGCTCTCTCGCACGCCTTGCCGCACGAAGGTTTCGCGCATCTGCTGTGCGACGGTCATCACCGGATTGAGCGAGTACTTCGGGTCTTGCAGGATCATGCTCATGCGTGTGCCGCACAGGCGCCGGCGCTCTTGCGGGCGCATCGCGAGCAGGTCCCGGTCTTCGAAGCGCAGCGCCTTCGCCGACCATTTCGCCTCGGGCGGCAGGAGCCCGAGCAGCGCGCGCCCCGTCAGCGATTTGCCCGAACCCGATTCCCCGACGATCCCGAGCCGCTCGCCCCGCCGCACCGTCAGCGACACGCCGCGCACCGCGGGCACGAGCACGCCGTCGTGGCCCGCGAAGGCCACTTCGAGCCCGTCGATCTGCGCCAGCACATCGGACACGTCAGCCTCCATGACGCGGATCGAAGACGTCGCGCAGACCGTCGCCGAGCAGATTGAAGGCGAGGCTCACCGCGAGGATCGCGAGACCGGGGATCGTCGCGACCCACCAGGCATCGAGCAGCACATTGCGGCCCGACGCCACCATGTAGCCCCATTCCGGGCTCGGCGGCTGCGCGCCCAGTCCGAGAAACCCGAGACCCGCGACGGCGAGAATGATGCCGGCCATGTCGAGCGTCGCGCGCACGATCACCGACGACGAACACAGCGGCACGATATAGCGCAGCAGAATGCGCGGATGCGATGCGCCTTGCAGACGCGCCGCGTGGATGTAATCGGCCCGCGCGAGCCGCAGCGATTCAGCGCGCGCGAGACGCGCGTACGGCGGCCATGCGGTGATCGATAGCGCAATGACCGCGTTGAGCACGCCGGGCCCGAGCGCCGCGGCGAACGCGAGCGCGAGCACGATCTTCGGGAACGCGAGCGCGACATCGGTCACGCGCATCAGCGCCGTATCGACGATGCCGCCGCAGTAGCCCGCCACCGTGCCGATCGCGAGGCCGACCGGTACGACCAACACGACGACGAGCATGGCAATCGCCAGCGTGAGACGCGAGCCGTACACGAGCCGCGAGAGGATGTCGCGGCCGAGCTGATCCGTGCCGAACCAGTGCGCCGCGCCGGGCGGCGTGAGACGCTCGGCGAGCACTTGCTGCAACGGGTCCTGCGCGACGAGCATCGGTCCGATTGCCGCGACCACGATGAGCAGCAGCAGAATCGCGAGTCCGAGCATGCTCAGCGGATTCGACGAGAATCGCCGCCAGCGCCGGTAAGCCCGACCGAGCGCAGCCTGGCGCGGGGACGCGGGCGTGTCGGTGAGAAGCCACGTGCGCAAGCTCGTTCGCGCCGGTTTCATCTGGGCAAAATCCTCCATGTCAGCGCGTGCGCGGGTCGAACACGCGATAGAGCGCGTCGGTCAGGAGATTGAGCGCGATGAACGTCGCGCCGATCACGAGCGTGCTGCCGAGCACGGCGTTCATGTCGGCGTTGAGCAGCGCGCCCGTCAGATACGAGCCGATGCCCGGCCACGCGAACACGATCTCGGTCAGCACCGAGCCTTCGAGCAGATAGCTGTATGCGAGCGCGATCACCGTCAGGAGCGGCACCGCGATATTGCCGAATGCATGCCGCCAGATCACGCGGCGCTCGGGCAGACCTTTGGCGCGCGCGGTCGTCACGTATTCCTGGCTCAGTTGTTCGAGCATGAACGAGCGCGTCATGCGCGACAGATACGCGATCGAATAAAACGCAAGCACGCTAGCCGGCAGCGCGATATGCGAAAACGCGTTCCTGAAAACGTCCCATTCGCCGGCCATGATCGAATCGATGAGAAGGCTGCCCGTGCGCGTATCGACCATGCCATCGTAGACGGGATCGATGCGCCCCGGCCCCGACACCCAGTGCAGCCGCGCATAGAACAGCAGGAGGCCCATCAGCGCGAGCCAGAACACCGGCACCGAACTGCCCGCGAGCCCGATCACGCGCGCGATGTGATCGACGATGCGATTGTGCTTCACCGCCGCCGCGACGCCCAGCGGCACGCCGATCGCGATGCCGATGAACGTCGAGAGCGTCGCGAGTTCGAGCGTCGCGGGAAAGACGCGTTTGATGTCGTCGATCACCGGATTGGCCGTCAGCAGCGAGACGCCGAGATTGCCGTGCAGCACGTCGCGCGCGTAGATGACGAATTGATCGATGAGCGGCTTGTCGAGCCCGAGTCTCAGACGCGCGGCGGCATACGCGCTCGCGGACGCGCGATCGCCGAGAATCGCGAGCACAGGATCGATCGGAATCTTGCGGCCGATGAAGAATGTGATCGCGAGCAGGCCCGTGAAGGTGATGACGAGCATCGCGATCCAGTGCGCGAGCGCGAGCCCGATGCGCACGCCGTCCCGATGCGCGCTCATCGCACGCACGCGCTCGATGAACGTGACCGCGCTCACTGCTTCTTGATGTTGCGGTAGGACACGAGATCGTTGATCGGCCCGACTTCGAGACCGGTCACGCCGGGCCGCGCCGCGACCTGCGACACCTTCTGGAACATGATCACGAACGGCGATTTCGCGAGCACTTCACGCTGCATTTTCTCGTAGAGCTGCGCGCGTTTTTTCGTATCGCTTTCGGCCAACGCGGCGTTGGTTTCCTTGGTGAGCTGCGGAATGTCCCACGCGTTGCGCCACGCGAGCATCTTGTAGCTCGATGCATCCGAGTTGTCCGGGTTCCAGACGAAACCCTGCGCGTTGCTGTGCGGATCGATGTAATCCGCCGACCACTCGCCGATATAGATGTCATGCGCCCGCGCCCGATAGCGTCCGAGCGTCTGCTTGTTGTCGCTCGGCATGAGCTGAACCTTGATGTTCGCGAGCGCGAGATTCGCCTGCACGGCCTGCGCGATCTCGCTGTACGGATAGTCGTTGCGCACGTCCATCTTCACGGTGAAGCCATTTGCGAGACCCGCCTTGGCGAGGAGCGCCTTCGCCTTCGCGACATCCTGGTGATACGGGTTCTCGTTCAGCGCGCCGAGAAAGCCTTCGGGCAGAAACGTCTCGTGGACCTTGTAGGTCGTGCGGATCACGTTCTTCTGGATGCCCTGATAGTCGATCAGCCACTTCATCGCTTCCCAGACCTCGGGCTTCGCGAGATTCGGATTCTTGTTGTTGAGGCCGAGATACATGAGCGTCGCCTGCGGCACGGCCGTCGCCTTGATGACGCCGCTCTTCGAGAGCGTGTCGAGATCGTCGGGGCTCAGATCGCGCGCGACGTCGATGTCGCCGTTCTGGATCATGAGGCGCTGGCTCGCCGCCTCGGTCACGTGACGCAGCACGATGCGCTTCATCGCGAGCGGGATGCGATAACCCTCGAAGCGCTGCAGCACGATGCTGTCGTTCGCGGTCCATTTGACGAGCTTGTATGCGCCCGAACCTGCTTCATTGGTCTTGAGCCACTCGTTGCCGTAGTCGCTGCCCTTCGCGTGCGATTCGGCGAGCTTGCGATCCACCACCGACGCCGGCCACGAGCCGAGCACGTTGAGCACGAACGTCGGCGCGTAACGTTGATCGGTCGTGATGGAGACGGTCGTATCGTCCACTTTCTTCACGTTCTGCAGCGCGTTCGCCTTGGTCAGGCCGATACCCGCGAGCACGGCCGCCGCGCCCTTGTCGAGCAGCGCGGTGCGCTGGATCGACCAGGCGACGTCGTCGGCGGTCAGCGGATTGCCGGAGTGGAACTTGAGGCCCGGGCGAATCTTGAATGTAAAGGTGAGGCCGTCCTGGCTCACGGTCCAGGACTCGGCGACATCGCCATTGAATTTCGACGGATCCTTCAGATCGACGCGCACCAGCGGGTCGTACGTGTTCGCGACATATTCCTCCGGCACCAGCTCGTAGATTTCGCCGGGATCGAGCGAGGTGAATTCATCGAGCAGCGTCGCCATGACGAACATGTCCTTCGGCGTGGCCGCCTGCACGCTCTGCAAGCCGGTGAATGCCGTCAGCGCCGAGGCGAGCATGACCGCTGCCAATGCCTTTTTCATGTGATGTCGTCCTGTTGGTTTCGGGTTCACATCAGCCGCAGCGGGCCGCTTTCTTCGTTGTCGATCAGAGCAAGTTCGCGCGAGCCTGGCAATTCGTAATGCCACCACTCGCTTTTGATGTGCGTGAAGCCCGCGCCGTGCATCACGCCGAGCAACAGCGTTCGATTCCGCTGGATGTGCTCCGGCAGGCCGAAGTGAAAATGCTCGGATTCGACGACCATCGCATCGAATCCGGTGCCCATGTCGAGCTCGTTGCCGTCGCGATCGACGAGCGTCAGGTCCACTGCCGTGCCGCGGCTATGGTTCGAGCCACGGCCGAGTTCAGCGATGAAGGTCGGATCGGGCAGGAAGTCCCACAACACTTTTTGCGCTTGCGGCGGACGATAGGCGTCGAAGATCCGCAGCGTCATGCCGATGCTCCGCGCGATATCGACGGCTTTGCGTAACGCGGCTTCGGCGGGTTCCAGCAGCAGGCAGTGCTGTGCCTTGTAGATCGGCTTGCCGGTGAAATTGCGATCGGTGGCGTAGACGAGATCGATCTGGACGTTGTGCGTTTCGGGCGTGATGTGCAGGAGACGGGACCGGGTCATGTAAGCGCTTCGTATCGATTTATTCCGATACACGAACCTTAACGCCTTAGAAAAATCCGCGAAACCCTTTATTTTGGGTGGTTCCGACGGCTCACGATACGAGCGGCCAGCGCGCGAGGACTTCGTATTGCGACCGGCCGAGCAGGCTGCGCACGAGCACGAACTCGCGCGCGGTCCATGCGATGGGCTCGACGGGCTGGCGCGCGATGCGGTGCTCGTCGTAGAGCAAGGTTACGTGGGGCGTGAAGCGGGGATGGCGCTTGAGTGCGATGCCGGCGGTTGCGAGCGCTAACCCGAGGGTTTGTTCGAGGGCGTCGAGTGGCACGGTGACGTCGCCTGAGAGAACGAGCGGGCGTTTCGCGCGGCGGCCGGAGAAGCTTTCGATGCGGTCGAGCGTCAGTTCGATGGGCGGCGATGTAATTTGCGAAGCCGCGATGTGTGCTTGCTTGAGGACATCGGCGGGGATGCCTGGGAAGGCGCCGAGATAATGCAGCGTGACGTGAAGGCGATCGGAGGGAATCGGCGTCGCCTTCAGCTTGTGGTCGATGCGCAGACGAGCCGCCAGTTCGGTGATTCGGGTGGCGGCGGCTGCGTCGGGATAGAGCGCGAAGAAGAGCGAGTCGGTGAGTGGCTCGCTCGGCGTGTGACCGGGTGCGTGGTCATCCATGCGCCCGACTCGCGCTCAATGTGATGCGACGACGCTCACTCCCACTCAATCGTCGCAGGCGGTTTCCCCGAGATGTCATACACCACCCGATTGATTCCCCGCACCTCATTGATGATGCGGTTGCTCACATGCCCCAGCAACTCATGTGGCAGATGCGCCCAATGCGCCGTCATGAAGTCGAGCGTCTGCACGGCGCGCAGCGCGACGACATACTCATACGTGCGGCCATCGCCCATCACGCCGACGCTCTTCACCGGCAGAAACACCGCAAACGCCTGGCTCGTGAGGTCATACCACGACTTGCCCGTTTCCTTATCGATGGTGTTACGCAGCGTCTCGATGAAAATCGCATCCGCGCGACGCAGCAGATCCGCAAATTCGCGCTTCACTTCGCCGAGAATCCGCACGCCGAGACCCGGCCCCGGGAACGGATGTCGATACACCATCGCGTGGGGCAGACCGAGCTTCACGCCGAGCTCGCGCACTTCGTCCTTGAAGAGTTCGCGCAACGGTTCGAGCAGCTTGAGATTCAGCGTCTCCGGCAATCCGCCGACATTGTGGTGGCTCTTGATGGTGTGCGCGCCCTTCTTGCCCTTGCCCGCCGACTCGATCACGTCCGGATAGATCGTGCCCTGCGCAAGCCACTTCGCATCGGTGAGCTTGTCCGATTCCTTGTGGAACACCTCGACGAACTCCGCGCCGATGATCTTGCGCTTCGCTTCCGGATCGGTCACGCCCGCGAGCTTCTGCAGGAATTCCGCACTCGCGTCGACGTGAATCACTTTCACGCCGAGATGATCCGCGAACGTCGACATCACCTGTTCCGCCTCGTTCTGACGCAGCAAGCCGTGATCGACGAACACGCACGTCAACTGGTCGCCGATCGCGCGATGCAAAAGCGCCGCCGCCACCGACGAATCGACGCCGCCCGACAAACCAAGAATCACATGCTCGTTGCCGACCTGCGCGCGGATCTTCTCCACCGCCTCGTCGATGTAATGGCCCATCTCCCAGTCCGCCTGCGCGCCGCACAGTTCCAGCACGAAACGGTCGAGCATCGCGCGGCCCTGCACCGTGTGCGTGACTTCCGGATGCCATTGCAGGCCGTAGAAGCGACGGTCGTCGTCCGCCATCGCGGCGATCGGGCACGACGGCGTCGAGGCCATCAGCTTGAAGCCCGCCGGCAAGTCGACGACTTTATCGCCGTGGCTCATCCACACCTTGAGCATCGACTCGTCCTTACCGCTCTTGAAGTCCTCGATGCCTTCCAGAAAACCCGTGTGATTCAGCGCCTGTACTTCCGCATAGCCGAATTCGCGCACGTTGCCCAGTTCGACCTTGCCGCCGAGCTGATCGGCCATCGTCTGCATGCCGTAACAGATGCCGAGCACCGGCACGCCGAGATCGAAGACGATTTGCGGCGCGCGCGGCGACTTCGCCTCAGTGACGGAGTTCGGACCGCCCGACAGGATGATGCCCTTCGGAGCGAATTCGCGGATGAAGGTCTCATCGACGTCGTACGGATGGATCTCCGAGTAGACATGCGACTCGCGGATGCGCCGTGCGATCAGCTGGGTGACTTGGGAGCCGAAATCGAGAATCAGGATTTTGTCGTGCATGGCTGCGGCCAAAGGCTAAGTGAACGAATAATGTCTGTGCGGCCGGAACGCGACGTCGCGCGGCCCGCCTTCAAATAAATCGACGGCCGGCGCATTGGCCGACCGTGCTTGTCCTGCGTGTTTCCGATGCTGCGCTCGCGTGGCTTGCGGCATGCGCTTCGCGCCCTCAACGTGGTGCGTGGCTCGCGTCGGGCGCGAGCGGATCGGCTCTTCGGCCCGTCGCCGGATCGATCTCGCCGCTGATCACGGGCTCGATGCGCTTGCCGGTGACCGGATCGACCGCGCGGCCCGTCACCGGATCGAGCGTGCCGCCCGTAACGGGATCGACGGCGCCGTCCGGATGCGCGCGCACCGCGGCGGATGAGATCGGCGAAGCCGGATCGAGCGGACGCCCCGCCGAATCTATCGTACGACCCGAAACCGGATCGATGGCCGTCGCTTGCGGTGCGCGCGCCGCGGGACGCACCGCGGTATCGATCGGCTCGACGCGCGCCGAAGGCACCGTGGCGCTCGTGCGAACATCCTCGCGCTTTTGCGCCGCCTTCTTCTCCGCGCGCTGGGCGGACACAGCGCCGGCCAGCGCCGCGCGCTCGCGTCGCCGCACCGCCGACGACAGCCTCACGCTGCCCAAACCGAGCACGAGCAGCACGGCGCCGACCACCGCCGCGCTGATCTGCCCGAAGCCATCGACCTGCGGCGCGTGCAGCCCGAGCAGCCAGACCAGCACCACGACGCCCGAGAGCCACTGCACGTGACCCGAGACGCGGGCGGCCCGGGCCGTCAATGCGCCATCGACGGAAGCATGAAACGCGAGCCACGACAGCCCGATGAGCGCGATGCCGAGCAGTTGCCCGGCGAACACCGGTTGCACGCGGATCGAATCCAGTTGCAGCGCGCTGTACAAGCCGGCCCACGGCGTCAGCAGAAACAGCAGGCCGAACGCCAGAAAAATCAGGGCATTGATGACGAGCACGACCCGCAGCAACGGTTTCATGATCGCTCCGCGCGATTAGTCGACGTGATAGTTGGGTGCTTCCTTCGTGATCTGCACGTCGTGCACATGCGACTCGCGCATGCCGGCCGCCGTGATCTGCACGAATTCCGCCTTCTCGTGCATTTCGTTGATCGTGCGGCAACCGCAATAGCCCATGCTCGCGCGCACACCGCCGACGATCTGGAACAGGATCGCGTTGACCGAGCCCTTGTAGGCCACACGGCCTTCGATGCCTTCCGGCACGAGCTTGTCGATGTTCGCCGAGTTGTCCTGGAAGTAGCGGTCCGCCGCGCCGTCCTTCATCGCGCCGACCGAACCCATGCCGCGGTACGACTTGTACTGACGGCCCTGATACAGGAACACGTCGCCCGGCGATTCTTCCGTGCCCGCGAGCATGCTGCCCATCATGACGACGTTCGCGCCCGCCGCGAGCGCCTTCGAGACGTCGCCCGAGAAGCGCACGCCGCCGTCGGCGACGACCGGCACGCCGGTGCCGCGCAGCGCTTCGGAGACGTTGGCGATCGCCGTGATCTGCGGCACGCCGACACCCGCGACGATCCGCGTCGTGCAGATCGAGCCCGGGCCGATACCGACCTTCACCGCGTCCGCGCCGTATTCGACGAGCGACTTCGCCGCCGCCGCCGTCGCGATATTGCCGCCGATGACCTGCACGTGCGGGTAATTCTGCTTGACCCAGCGCACGCGTTCGAGCACGCCCTGGCTGTGGCCGTGCGCGGTATCGACGACGATCACGTCGACGCCCGCCTGCGCCAGCAGGTCGACGCGCTCTTCATTGTCCGGACCGACGCCCACCGCCGCGCCCACACGCAGCTTGCCGTCTTCGTCCTTGCAGGCGTCCGGGTTCTCTGTCTGCTTGGTGATGTCTTTCACGGTCATCAGGCCGCGCAGCTCGAACGCATCGTTGACGACCAGCACGCGTTCCAGGCGATGGCCGTGCATCAGCGCCTTCGCTTCGGCGAGCGAGGTGCCTTCCTTGACCGTCACGAGACGCTCGCGCGGGGTCATGATGTTGCGCACCGGCTCATCGAGACGTTCTTCGAAACGCAGGTCGCGATTCGTGACGATGCCGATGAGTTGCGCGCCCTCGACCACCGGGAAGCCCGAAATGCCATGCTGCTGCGTCAGCGCAATGACGTCGCGCACACGCATCTGCGGCGGAATTGTGATCGGATCGCGCACGACGCCCGACTCGAAGCGCTTCACTTTCGCGACTTCGCGGGCCTGTTCCTTGGCGGTGAGATTCTTGTGAACGATGCCGATGCCGCCCATCTGCGCCATCGCGATGGCGAGCCGGCCTTCGGTGACCGTGTCCATGGCGGCGGACACGAGAGGCATGTTCAGGGAAATATTGCGGGTCAGCTGTGATTTCAGGCTGGTGTCGCGCGGGAGAACGCTGGAAAACGCGGGCACGAGGAGCACGTCATCGAACGTGAGTGCTTTCTGGATCAGACGCATGGCAAATCCTATGGGCGCAAAAGCAGATTATACCGATAGTTCCCTGCATTTTCACTGCCCGAACAGCAGCTTAGGCCGTTCAGCCGCAAAATCCGGGCCGTCCGCGCCCGCGTGCCGGGCGCTCGCGCATGTGCAGTTTTCGACAAGACAGGCGCCCGCGGCCCACGCTACGCTTCGTGCCGTCAGATGAAATAACGACAGGGAGTCGGGCAATGCAGCGCGGTGTGATGTACGGAATGGCAGCGGGAGCGATCTGGGGCTTCATCTTTCTCGCGCCCCGGCTCCTGCCGGATTTTTCGCCGCTCGCGCTGAGCGTCGGACGCTATCTGATGTACGGCGCCGTGTCGCTCGCGGTCGCGCTGCCGTTCGCCCGCAGGCTCTTCGCCAAACTCACGCGCGCCGATTTCATCGCGCTCGTGAAGCTGGCGCTGGTCGGCAACCTGCTCTACTACATGCTGCTCGCGAGCGCGGTGCAACTGGTGGGCGTCGCGCCTTCGTCGCTGATCGTCGGGATTCTCCCCGTCACCGTCACGCTTGCCGGACGGCGCGACCACGGCGCAATCGATCTCAGGCGGCTCGTCGGACCTTTGCTGCTCGTGCTGGCCGGCATCGCGTGCATCAACCTGGACGTGTTCAGCGACGTGGTGTCGTCGTCGGGCGGTAGCGAGCATGCGGCGAGCGTGCTCACGCGCCTGACCGGTCTCGCGTGCGCCCTCGGCGCGCTCGCATCGTGGACGTGGTACGCGGTCGTCAACGCACGCTATCTGCAAGCAAATCGCCACTTCGACGGTAACGAGTGGTCCGTGCTCTGGGGCATCGTGACGGGTCTGCTGGGCCTCGTGCTCGGCGCCGTCGTCTGGATGCTGCCCGCGGGCACGGTTCAGGCGAGCGTGCCGGCCGCGCGCTGGCACGTGTTCTGGATTGTGTGTTTCGCGCTGGCGACCGGCGGTTCGTGGCTCGGCAACATGCTGTGGAATGCGGCGGCGAAACGCCTGCCGCTCACGCTCGCAGGTCAGATGATCGTCTTCGAAACGCTCTTCGCGTTGCTCTACGCTTTCGTCTACGACGGCCGCTGGCCGCGTACGCCGGAAGTGCTCGCGATCGTGCTGCTGCTCGTGGGCGTGCTCTGGTCGGTCAGACAACACACGCTGGAGCCCGCGCCGGCGGGCGCGAAGGAAGCGCCCGCGCATTGAAAGGGCTCAGCGCGAATCCTTCGAGTGCCACTTGCGCCCTTCGATCGAACCAGCCTTGCGCGCCTTGTCGACGCGACGCTGGCGCGCGGCCTTCGGATCGACTTTCAACGGCCGATAAATCTCCACGCGATCGAAGTCGGCGAGCGCCGCGTCGAGCGCCTTCGCCTTGCCGAACACGCCGACCTTTTGCGTCGACAGATCGATATCGCGATGGACGAGCAGCACGCCGCTCGCATCGATTGCGTCGCGCAGCGTCGCGCCCTCGCGCAACTCGACACGCTTCAGAAACGCGCGATCGGGCAGACCGTAGCAGACGTCGATAAGCATCATCGCTTGCCGTAGCGCTGATCCGCGCGCTTCACGAAGGAATCGACGAACGTGTTGGCGATATGGCTGAACACCGGCCCGATGAGTTTCTCCAGAATCACATTGGAGAATTCGTAGTGCAGCGCGAATTCGATCTTGCACGCGTCCGCGCGCAGCGGCGTGAAGCGCCAGTAACCGGTGAACTTCTTGAAAGGGCCGCTCAGGAACTCCATATCGATGGTGGTCGGACGCTTCTGCGTGTTGCGCGTCGCGAAGTGCTGCTTGATGCCCTTGAAGCTGATGTCGATCTTCGCTTCCATGCCGTTCTCATCCTGGCGGCCGATTTCGACGCCGCCGCACCAGGGCAGGAAATTGGGGTAGTCGGCGACATCGGTGACGAGGTCGAACATTTCTTCCGCCGAATGGCGGATCAATACGGTTTTCTGGACGTCTGCCATATAGGGCGCAGCGGTGGCTGAATTGGGCTGCAACGCGCAAGAGAACTCGGCCGGAGTTCGTCTGCCGGACGGCACGCTGCTAAAATCGTGATTTTAAACGAGTTGGGCACTTTCCATTCATGAGCATCATCGACAACAGAAAAGCCTTCTTCGATTACTTCGTCGAAGAGCGCTACGAGGCCGGTCTCGTGCTCGAAGGCTGGGAAGTCAAGGCGCTGCGCGCGGGCCGAGCGCAAATCAAGGAAGGCTATGTCGTGATCAAGCACGGCGAGCTCTTTCTGATCGGCACGCATATCAGCCCGCTGCCCGAGGCATCGAAGTTCGCCAATCTGGATCCGGTGCGCACGCGCAAACTGCTGCTGCATCGCGACCAGATCGACAAGCTCATCGGCAAGGTCGAGCAACGTGGGCACACGCTCGTGCCGCTCAACTTCCATTACAAGGACGGCCGCGTGAAGTGCGAGATCGGGCTCGCGAAGGGCAAGAAGCTGCACGACAAGCGCGAGACCGAAAAGAAGCGCGACTGGGAACGCGAGCGCGGGCGCCTGATGCGCACGGCATCGCGTTAAACGAATCGGGGCGCCTTGAGCGCCCCGTTTGCTTTTGCCGCGCGTCAGCTCTTCTTGATGACGCCGCCGCCCTCGCCTCTCACGATGGTCAACGCCGACGCGATCATCGAACTCATATCGGACAGGTTGCCCGGCACGATCAGCGTGTTGCCCGTTTTCGCAATATTGCCGAACGCGCCGACATACTGCTCCGCGATCTTCAGGTTCACCGCTTCCATGCCGCCCGTCGTCTGAATCGCCGTGCCGACTTTCTGAATGGCTTGCGCGTTCGCCTCGGCCACCGCGAGAATCGCCGACGCCGCGCCCTGCGCCTGATTGATCGCCGCCTGACGCTCGCCCTCGGACTTCTGGATCGCGGCTTCACGCGCGCCGGCGGCCAGATTGATCTGTTCCTGCTTGCGGCCTTCGGATGCGGCGATCAGCGCGCGCTTTTCGCGCTCGGCGGTGATCTGCGCCTGCATCGCGTGAAGGATTTCCTTCGGCGGCGTCAGGTCCTTGATCTCGTAGCGGAGCACTTTCACGCCCCAGTTCGACGCGGCTTCGTCGAGCGCATTCACGATGCTCTGGTTGATGAAGTCGCGCTCCTCGAACGTCTTGTCGAGCTCCAGCTTGCCGATGACCGAACGCAAGGTCGTCTGCGACAACTGCGTGATCGCGAACACGAAGTTGCTCGAACCGTACGACGCCTTCATCGCGTCCGTCACCTGAAAGTACAGCACGCCGTCGACCTGCAACTGCGTGTTGTCGCGCGTGATGCACACCTGGCTCGGCACTTCGAGCGGAATCTCCTTCAGCATGTGCTTGTAGGCGATGCGATCGACGAACGGCAGCACGATGTTGAGACCCGGCGTGAGCGTCGCGTGATAGCGGCCGAATCGCTCCAGCACCCAGGCATGCTGTTGAGGAACGATCTTGACCGTGTTCACCACGATCACGATGGCGATGATGAGCACGATGAGCGCGAAATACATTGTGTGACTCCTTCTTATAGTGAGCGAGCGTGTCTAGCGTTTGGCCGCGACGATCAGCCGGTTCCCGTCCAGCGCCGTGATGCGGTAATACCGCGCGCCTTCGGTTTCGCCCGGCGCGAGTTCGACGTCCCACTGCGCGCCGCGATACATTGCGCGCGCGTGGCCATCGCGCCATTGATCCACTTCCAGCGTCGCGCCGATATCGAGATTCACGGCCGCATCCCGCGATGCATCGCGCCCCTTCCAGCTACCGAAGCGCGAGCGCCGCAAAACCACGACGGCGATCAGCGCGATGACGGCCGCCGCGCCCATCTGCACATGCGGCAGCGCGCCGGACACATAAGCGATGCCGCCCGCGATCATGCCCAGCGCGATCATGAGCAGATAGAACGTGCCGGTGAACAGCTCCGCGACGATCAGCGCGCCCGCCGCGACCCACCAAATCAGTCCACTCGTTAGCATCGCCGGTCTCCAAACGAAAACACCCCGGAGAAGTCCGGGGTGTTTTTATAGCACGCTCGCGCCTTTCCGAAAGCAACCGGAAAGGCGCTGCTGACTTATTTTGACAAGGTCTTCGCCAGTTGCTGCCATGTCTCGATGATCGTGTCCGGATTCAGCGACATCGATTCGATGCCTTCCTTCGCGAGCCACTCCGCGAGGTCCGGATGATCGGACGGCCCCTGTCCGCAGATGCCGACGTACTTGTTCAGCCGCAGACACGTTTCGATCGCGCGCTTGAGCATGAACAGCACCGCTTCGTCGCGCTCGTCGAAGTCCGCCGCGAGCAGTTCCATGCCGGAGTCGCGATCGAGGCCGAGCGTGAGCTGCGTCAGATCGTTCGAGCCGATCGAGAAGCCGTCGAAGCGCTCCAGGAACTGCTCCGCGAGAATCGCGTTGGACGGCACCTCGCACATCATCACGAGCTTCAGATCGTTCTTGCCGCGCTCGAGACCGAACTTCTTCAGCAGTTCGATCACGCGATCCGCCTGATTCAGCGTGCGCACGAACGGCACCATGATCTGCACGTTGTCCAGACCCATTTCCTCGCGCACCTTCTTCAGCGCGATGCATTCCATGTGGAACGCTTCGGCGAAGTCTTCCGCGATATAGCGCGACGCGCCGCGGAAACCGAGCATCGGGTTTTCTTCATCCGGCTCGTAGCGCGAACCGCCGATCAGCTTCTTGTACTCGTTCGACTTGAAGTCCGACAGACGCACGATGACGGGCTTCGGATAGAACGCGGCCGCGATCGTGGCGATGCCTTCCGTCAGCTTGTCGACGTAGAACGCACGCGGCGACGCATGACCGCGCGCAACGCTCTCCACCGCCTTCTTCAGATCGGCGTCGACGTTCGGGTACTCCAGAATCGCCTTCGGATGCACGCCGATGTTGTTGTTGATGATGAACTCGAGCCGCGCCAGGCCGACGCCCGCGTTCGGCAACTGCGCGAAGTCGAACGCGAGCTGCGGATTGCCGACGTTCATCATGATCTTGACCGGAATCTTCGGCAGTTCGCCGCGCTGCACTTCCGTGACTTCGGTTTCGAGCAGGCCGTCGTAGATCTTGCCTTCGTCGCCTTCCGCGCACGATACCGTGACGAGCGCGCCTTCCTTCAGCACGTCGGTGGCGTCGCCGCAGCCGACCACGGCCGGCACGCCCAGTTCACGCGCGATGATCGCCGCGTGGCACGTACGTCCACCGCGGTTCGTCACGATGGCCGATGCGCGCTTCATCACCGGCTCCCAGTTCGGGTCGGTCATGTCGGCGACGAGCACGTCGCCCGGCTGCACGCGTTCCATTTCCGACGGATCGTGAATCACGCGCACGGGGCCCGCGCCGATCTTCTGGCCGATGGCGCGGCCGGTCGCCAGCACGTTCGACTGACCCTTCAACTTGAAGCGCATCTCGGCCTTGCCGGACGCCTGGCTCTTCACCGTTTCCGGGCGCGCCTGGAGAATGAAGATCTTGCCGTCGCGGCCGTCCTTGCCCCACTCGATGTCCATCGGACGCTCGTAGTGTTTCTCGATGATCACCGCGTACTTCGCGAGTTCGATCACGTCTTCGTCGGTGATCGAGAAGCGGTTGCGCTGCTCGTGCGGCACGTCGACGGTCTTCACGCGGCCCGGCTCGCCCGGCTTCGTGAACTCCATCTTGATGAGCTTCGAGCCGATCGAGCGGCGGATGATCGGGTACTTGCCCTGTTCCAGCGTGGTCTTGAAGACGTGGAACTCGTCCGGATTCACCGCGCCCTGCACGACCGTCTCACCGAGGCCGTAGCTCGACGTGATGAACACGGTTTCCTTGAAGCCCGATTCGGTGTCGATGGTGAACATCACGCCCGCCGCGCCGACGTCCGAGCGGACCATGCGCTGCACGCCCGCCGACAACGCGACTTCGGCATGCGTGAAGCCCTTGTGGACGCGATAGGAGATGGCGCGGTCGTTGTAAAGCGACGCGAACACGTGCTTCATGCGATCGAGTACGTCCTCGATGCCGACCACGTTCAGATAGCTTTCCTGCTGGCCCGCGAACGATGCGTCCGGCAAGTCCTCGGCAGTCGCGGACGAACGCACGGCGAACGAAAGCTCTTCGGGCGAGCTGTTCTGGAGCACTTCGAAACCGCGGCGGATTTCGTCTTCGAGACGCGGCTGCATCGGCGCGTCGACGATCCACTGGCGGATTTCCTTGCCGGCTTCGGCAAGGGATTTCACGTCGTCGACGTCGAGCGTCTCGAGACGCTTGGCGATGCGCTCGGTCAGGTCGTTGTGCTGGAGGAAGTCGCGGAACGCGAGCGCAGTTGTGGCAAAGCCTGTCGGCACACGAACGCCCGCTTCGGAAAGCTGGCTGATCATTTCGCCGAGCGACGCATTCTTGCCACCGACGATTTCCACGTCGGTCATTCGCAACTGCTCGAATGGAACTACATACGCCTGATCCTTTGCGACATCTTTCGCAACATTAACTGCGTTAGTCATACAAGCCCCTAAGGTGGATGGAATTCACGATCGCACGAGTGGGCTCATATGCGGCGGCGCTCATTGGAAGCGCGGCCGCATCTCGTACAACCTGTTTGATAAACCATCGGGGAGCGCGTCACCGGAGCCGGGCGCGTTGCAAAAAGAAGCGGGACGTCTGAAATCTGCTCGAAATCGTAGGTTTTTGCTGCCAAAACCGACGAACCCACCGCGATTTGACGAAAATCCGAATCAATTTGTCCGCAATTGCTTATCGAACAGGTTGCCGCTATTCTACCGTGCCGATTCTCAATTTGTTTCGGCAGAGACAGTAATTCCACGGCAAAATCGAAGTCTTTCACGCCGCTCGGTTCGCCGGCGCACACCGCTGGGCAACCAATGTAACACAGGCGCTTTCGTGAGCCGTGCAGGGCGTTCCCGCGGTCTATTTCGCGTGTTACCGTTTGAGCGCGCCCGCCTCAACTCGTTCCCCATTTGGTCTTTTGCCGATGCCGCCTTCCGTATTCATCGTTTCCGACGGGACCGGGATCACTGCCGAAACCTTCGCGCATTCGATCCTCGCCCAGTTCGATCAAAAATTCCGGCTCGTGCGCGTGCCGTTCGTCGATTCGATCGACAAGGCGTACGCGACGGTGGAAAAGATCAACGAGGTCGTGGACCTCGATGGCCGCCGTCCAATCGTCTTTACCACGCTCGTCGACAGCGCGTCGAATGAAGTCGTCAAGGGCTGCAACGCGCTCGTCCTCGACATGTTCCAGACCTTCATCGAGCCGCTCGAGCACGAACTGGAAATGAAGTCGACGCACGCGATGGGCCGCGTCCACCAGAACGCCGACACCGAGGAATACAAGAATCGCATCGAGGCGATCAACTTCTCGCTCGCGCACGATGACGGCCAGTCCAACCGCAACCTCGCCGATGCCGATGTCATTCTGGTCGGCGTATCGCGCAGCGGCAAAACGCCGACGAGCCTCTATCTGGCGATGCAATATGGCGTGAAGGCCGCGAACTATCCGCTGATTCCCGAAGACTTCGAGCGCGGCAAGCTGCCTACGCCTTTGCTCGAACATCGGGTGAAAATGTTCGGTCTTTCGATCGATGCGCAGCGGCTCGCCGAAATCCGCAACGAGCGTCGCCCGGGCAGCAAGTACGCGGCGTTGGAGAACTGCCGCTACGAGATCAACGAAGCCGAGATGATGATGAAGCGCGAGGGCGTCAAGTGGCTTTCTTCGACGCACAAGTCGATCGAGGAAATCGCCACGACGATCCTGCAGGAGATCAAGCCGGAACGCCCGTCGTATTACTGATTTTTCTCAGCGCTGCTGGCGGCACTGCTCGAAAAGACAGATCGCCGCCGCGGCCGCCACGTTGAGCGACTCCATCCCGCCCGGCTGCGGAATGGTCACGCGATGCGTCACGGCATCGCGCCAGACCTGCGACACGCCCGCGCCCTCATTGCCGAATACCCACGCCAGCGCGCCCGACAGATCGCAATCGTAGAGCGCGACCGCGCCATGCGAATCGGTGATGGTCACGGGCGCATCGAGCCGCGCGATCAGATCCGCGGAATCCACGTCTTCGAAAATATCCAGCAGGAAGTGCGCGCCCATGCCCGAGCGCAGTACTTTCGATGACCACGCGTACGCGGTGCCCGGCGCGCAGAACACACGCGTGATGCCCGCCGCCGCCGCGCTGCGCAGAATCGAGCCGACATTGCCCGCGTCCTGGATGCCGTCGAGAATCACGCAGGTTTCGGCGACGCGCGCGGGTAGTTCGGCATCGATTTTCTCGACGAGCAACAGCATGCCGACGCCGTGCACGACGCTCGAAAGCTGTCCGAAGAGCGCGTCCGGCAACACGACGACACGCTTCTCCTCGATACGCGCGACGATGTCGCGGGCCTCTTCATGCGTGAGCGCGCCTTCGGTGACCACGCACGTTTCGGGCTGTCCGGCTGCATCGAGATAGGCCGACGCCAGATGCAGGCCTTCGAGCAGCGCATGGCCGCTGCGACGCTGCTGCGCCGTCGAGCCGGCCAGCGCCTTGATGCGCTTATAGAGCGGATTGTCCCGCGAAGTGATGGATTTCACGTTGAATTGAGTGCCGCTCAGAAAGCGAGCGAATCAGGATCGTCTTCGAGCGCCGCGGCGACCTGAAGCACTTCGGGCGCGAGCTCGGGTAGCACCGAGCCGAAGCGGATATGCGCCTCGCGCACCGGCGCGAACGAACGCCGATGATGCTCGCACGGGCCATGCTCGCGCAGCGCCCTGAGATGCTGCGGCGTGCCGTAGCCGGAATGCGCATCGAAGCCGTACACCGGAAAGGTTTCGTGAAGCTCGACCAGCATGCGATCACGCGTAACTTTCGCGAGAATCGATGCCGCCGAAATCTGCTTGATGAGCGCATCGCCGCCGATCACGGCTTCGGCGCGAATCGACAGCGTCGGGCAGCGGTTGCCGTCGATCTTGACGAGCGTCGGCGCGACCGAAAGGCCTTCCACCGCGCGCTTCATCGCGAGCATGCTCGCGTGCAGGATGTTGATCGTGTCGATTTCCTCGACGCTCGCCGACGCGATGCAAAACGCGAGCGCGCGATCGACGATCTTCTCGTAGAGCTCCTCGCGCCGTTTTGCGCTCAGCGCTTTGGAATCGTCGAGACCGTTGATGCGCGGCTTCGCGGGATCGAAAATCACGGCCGCTGCCACGACCGGGCCGGCCAGCGGACCGCGCCCCGCCTCATCGACACCGCAGATGATGTCGAAAGGTGAACTGAAATCGAGTCCTGCCTGAGCCGATGGTTTCGCCGCCATTATCGCGGTCTCCGCGTTTCGAGCACTCGCGCGACCGCCTCGGCCGCCTTCTGCGACGTGTTCTGGCGCAGCGCGATGTGCATGTCGGTGAAGATTTCCGTCAGGGTACGGCGGTTGGCGTCGTCGTTCAACTGTTTCAGCGTTGCGTCGGCGAGCGCCTCGGGCGTCGCGAAGTGCTGGAGGATTTCCGGCACGACGAAACGGCCCGCGAGGATGTTCGGCAAACCGACATACGGCAGATAACCCTGCCGCTTCATGATCTGGCCCGTCAGCCAGGGCACCTTGTATGAGATGACCATCGGCTTCTTGAGCAGCGCCGCTTCCAGCGTCACCGTGCCGCTTTTCACGAGGATCGCGTCGGCGGCGGTCATCGCGGTTTGCGCGCGGCCATCGGTGATCGTCAGCGAAAGATTCGGATGCGCGTCCACGAGCGGCTGAAGCAACTCGCGCAACGCCGGATTCGCCGCGGGCATCAAAAAGCGCACGCCGGGCTCGCGACGCTGCATCAGCTCCATCGCATCGAAGAAGGTCGGACCGATCAGCGAAATTTCCGAACGGCGGCTGCCCGGCAGCACGGCGATCACCGGCCCGCCTTGCGCGATGCCGAGTTCGCGGCGCGCGCCCATGACGTCGGGTTCGAGCGGAATTTCGTCGGCGAGCGGATGACCGACGTAGCTCGCCTCCACGCCCGCCTTCGCCAGCAACGCGGTCTCGAACGGAAACACGCACAGCATCTGATCGACCGCTTTCACGATCTTCTTGATGCGGCCGCCGCGCCACGCCCAGATCGACGGACATACGAAATGCACGGTCGGAATGCCTGCTTCGCGCAGCGGCTGTTCGAGGCCGAAGTTGAAATCCGGCGCGTCCACGCCGATGAACACCGACGGCGGCTCCGCGAGCAACTGACGCTTGATCTCGTTGCGGATGCCGAGAATTTCGGGGATGTGTTTCAGCGCTTCGACATAGCCGCGCACGGTCAGCTTGTCCATCGGCCAGTGCGCTTCGAAGCCTTCGGCTGTCATGCGCGGGCCGCCGATGCCGCTATAACGCGTGCCTTCCGGCAGGGTTTGCGTGAGGCCCTTGAGCAGCGAGGCCGCGAGCAGGTCGCCAGAGGGCTCGCCCGCGACCATCGCGATGCGTGGCGGGTTGGTAATCAGGGTCATCGGGCGGCGTGTCTAGCGGATGATGCCGCGCTGCGACGCCGCGATGAAATCGGAAAATGCCGTGACGGGTTCGTCGCCCTCGCCGCCTGCCGTGCTCAGTTCCTTCAACTGCACCTTCGCCTCTTCGAGCGACAGGCCGCTCTTGTAGACGATGCGATACGCCGAACGCAGCGCCGAGATTGCCTCGGGCGTGAAGCCGCGGCGGCGCAGTCCTTCGACGTTGATGCCGTGCGGCTCCGCCTTGTTGCCGGCCGCGATGACGAACGGCGGCACGTCCTGCACGAGCGCCGAGGCGCCGCCGAGCATCGAATGCGCGCCGATGCGCACGAACTGATGCACGCCCGACATCCCGCCGATGATCGCGTGATCGCCGACGAACACGTGCCCGGCCAGTTGCGCGTTGCTCGACATGATGACGTTGTCGCCGAGCCGGCAGTCGTGGCCGACGTGCACGTACGCCATGATCCAGCAATCGCTGCCGATCGACGTCAAGCCCTGATCCTGCGCCGTGCCCGTGTGCAGCGTCGTGAATTCGCGGATGGTGTTGCGGTCGCCGATTTCGAGGCGCGTTGGCTCGCCCTTGTACTTCATGTCCTGCGGACGGCCGCCGATCGATGCGTAATGGCCGATGCTGTTGTCGCGGCCGATCGTCGTGTGGCCTTCGATCACGCTGTGCGAGCCGACGGTCGTGCCCGCGCCGATCACGACGTGCGAACCGACGATCGCGTACGGCCCGATCTCGACGGACTCGTCGAGCTGGGCGCCCGGCTCGATGATCGCGGTTGGGTGAATCTTGCTCATGCGCATTTCGCCTATGCTGTTCGTGCTGCTTGTTACGATGAACGCGGAGTGAACGCAGTTGCGCTCAGGCGTCCGTGCTCTTGACGGTACACATGAGCTCGGCTTCGGCAGCCGTCGCGCCATCGACCTCGGCGCGCGCCTTGAACTTCCAGATGCCTCGCATGTACCGCTCGAAGTGGACGTTGAGGATCAACTGATCGCCCGGTTCCACCACGCGCTTGAAGCGCGCACCGTCGATGCCGACGAAGTAATAGAGCGTGTTGCTCGGATCGTGCGGCTCTTCCGCGAAGGTCAGCAGCGCCGCGGTCTGCGCGAGCGCTTCGAGAATCAGCACGCCCGGCATCACGGGCCGCGTCGGGAAGTGGCCCTGGAAGTACGGCTCGTTGATCGTCACGTTCTTCAACGCTTTGATGCTCTTGTGCGGCTCGAGTTCGAGCACGCGGTCCACGAGCAGGATCGGGTAGCGATGCGGCAGCAGCGTGAGGATCTTGTGGATGTCGAGATTGATTTTTTCTGTGCTCATGGTCGTTCTGCTCACGCGCGCGTCAGGCGCGGAAATTTGGATGGCGGGCCGTATCGGACGCCCGCCCGGAATTGCTCTTGGCGCTTCGGCGGCTTGGATGAGCCCGCTCTGCGCGAGGTTCTTGCTTATTCGTCGCCGCTCGTATCGCCACGCTTGGCCGTATCGGCGAGCGCCGTTTCCAGCGACTTGATGCGATCGCGCAGCTTGTCCAGATTGCGCATGATGGCCGCGCTCTTGTTCCAGTCGCCGTGCGGCACGGCCGGAAACGCGCTCGTGTACATGCCCGGCTTCAGAAGCGATTTCGAGACGCCTGATTGCGCCGTGACGATCACATAGTCCGCAAGCGTCACATGGCCCGCGATACCCACCGCCCCGCCGATCATGCAATGCTTGCCGATGTTCGTGCTGCCCGCGATGCCCGCGCAGCCGGCGATCACCGTGTACGCGCCGATGCGGCAGTTGTGACCGATCTGCACGAGGTTGTCGATCTTCACGCATTCCTCGATGACGGTATCCGCCATCGCGCCGCGATCGATGGTCGTGTTCGCACCGATTTCCACGTCGTCTGCGATATCCACCGCGCCGACCTGCGGAATCTTGACCCAGCTGCCGGTGCGCGCATCGCCCTCGCCGACGAAATCCGGCGCGAAGCCGAAGCCGTCCGCGCCGATCACCGCGCCCGCGTGCACGATCACGCGCGCGCCGAACTTGCAGCCGTGATAGACGGTGACGTTGGGATACAGATGCACGTCGTCGCCGAGTTTCACGCCCCGGCCGACGACCACGCCCGCATCCAGCTTCACGCGCTCGCCGATGACGGCGCCCGCCTCCACCGTCACTTGCGGTCCGATCACGGCGCTTGCCGCGACCTTCGCGTCCGGATCGACATATGCGCTGGGATGCACGCCCGGCCTCGCCTTGGGCGTCGCCAGATCGATGAACGCCTGCGCCACGCGCGCGAAATAAGCGTAGGGGTTCGGCGTGACGATGAAATTACTGCCCGCGCGATTCGTCACCTTCTCGAGATCGGCCGGGGAAATCAGCACCGCGCCGGCGCGCGTCGTCTCGACCTGCGGCAGATACTTCTGATTCGCGAGAAACGCGAGTTGTGCGGAGCCAGCCTTGTCGAGGGGTGCGAGACTCCCGACCGCGTGCGCGCCGTCACCGACCACCTCGCCGCCGAAGCGCTTCACCAGTTCGTCGAGCGTGATCGCCATGCCTGATGCCATCTCGTCTCAGTCCTCGTCAGTTCGGGCTCGTGAGCGAACCCGTGCCGGTCGCGCCCGCGGCCAGCGCCTTCAGCACCTGATCCGTGATGTCGATGCGCGGACTCACGTACACCGCCTCCTGCACGATCAGATCGTAGTGCTGCTGCTCGGCGATCTGCTTGATCACCTTGTTCGCGCGATCCAGCACCGCCGCGAGTTCCTCGTTGCGGCGCTGGTTCAGGTCCTCGCGGAACTCGCGCTGCTTGCGCTGGAAGTCCGCGTCGAGCTGCGCGAGGTCGCGCTGGCGCGCAGCGCGGTCTGTCGGCGACATCGAGGAACCGTTTTTATCGATGTTGTCCGACATCGCCTTCAGACGCTGCGCCATGTCCTGCAGCGCCTTGTCGCGTTTGGAGAATTCCTGCTCGAGCTTCGACTGAGCGGCTTTCGCCGCTGCAGATTCGCGCAGGATGCGGTCCGAATTGACCGCAGCGATGCGCGCTTCCTGAGCACTGGCGGACATCGCCGTGCCCAGGCCGAGAACCATCGACAACGCAAGCGCCAGCGCCATATGTTTCGAATGCTTACCGGTTCCCAAAGTGTTCCTCACGTTACGTCTGAATGGATGAAGTTCGTGACAGTCGGCATACCGTTTAGAAGGCCGTACCGATCTGGAACTGGAACTTCTGATACTGGTCGCCTTCGTGCTTCTGCAGCGGGAAGCCAAGGCTCAGCTTGAGCGGGCCGATCGGCGAGATCCACGCGAGACCCACACCGTAGCCGTAGCGCAAGCCGTTCGCACCGCCGCTCGTGCCGCCCTGGTTCGGGTCGCCCCAGACGTTACCGGCATCGAGGAAGGTGAAAACGCGCAGCGTGCGGTCGTAGCCCGTGCCCGGAAGCGGGAACGTCAGCTCGATGTTGCCGACCGCCATGCGCGAGCCGCCGATCGGGTCGTTCGTCTTCGCGTCGCGCGGACCCAGCGAGCTCGGCGAGTAGCCGCGCACCGAACCGATACCACCCGCATAGTAGTTCTTGAAGATCGGGTACGTCTGACCTTGCAGGCCCTTGCCGTAGCCGCCCTGCAGGTTGAAGCCGAGCACGAAGCCGCGAGCGAACGAGTAGTAATACTGGAACTGCGCGTCGAATTTCGCGTAGGTCGTGTTGCCGAGCGGCGTGCCGTATTCCGCGTTCGACTGGATGTAGTAGCCGCGGCTCGGGACGAGCGCGCTGTCGCGATTGTCGCGCGACCAGCCCATCGTCAGCGGATAGTTGTTCACCACGCGGCCGAACTCGTTCACGTAGTTGATGTAGGACTGCGGCGTGTTCGAGTCCACGTCCATCGTGTTCTGTTCGGCGCCGACGCCGAAGAACACCGTGTCCTGCTCGGAGAACGGGATGCCGAACTTGGTGTCCGCACCCATCGTGATGATCTTGAAGCTCGAATCGGTCGAGTAGTACAGCGGCTGATACGTACGGTAGTACGCGTCGGTGATACGTTTGATGCCGTCGATCGTGAAGTACGGATCGACCTGCGTCACGGTCAGCGTGCGGTACGTCTTCGCGGTGTTCACGTTGACCGCGAGACTCGTGCCCGAGCCGAACACGTTGTCCTGCGACACGCCCGCCGACAGCACCACCTTGTCCGTCGACGAGAAACCCGCGCCCAGCGTGATCGCGCCGGTCGGCTTTTCCGCGACCTTCACGTCCACGTCGACCTGGTCGTTCGTGCCTTCCACGGGCGTCGTGGTGACGTCCACGTCGGTGAAGTAGCCGAGACGGTTGACCCGGTCCTTCGACAATGCGAGGCGGCTCGAATCGAACCACGAGCTTTCGAGCTGGCGCATTTCACGACGGACCACTTCGTCGCGCGTGCGCGTATTGCCGACGATGTTCACGCGCCGCACGTACACGCGGCGGCTCGGGTCGACTTGCAGCGTGAGCGCCACGGTGTGGTTCGACTGATCGATCTGCGGCTGCGCGTTGACCTGCGCGAACGCGTAACCGTATTCGCCGAGCTTGTCGACGATGGCTTTGGTCGTCGCCTGCAGCTTCTCCGCGGAGAAGCGCTCGCCCGGTTTGATCTTGATGAGCTTGTTGAGCTCGGCCTCGCGGTCGAGCAGATTGCCCGAGAGCTTGATGCTGCTGATCTTGTACGGCTCGCCTTCATGCACGGCGATCGTCAGATACATGTCCTTCTTGTCCGGCGAGATCGACACCTGCGTAGAGTCGATGCTGAACTCGAGGTAGCCGCGGTTCAGGTAGTACGAGCGCACGTTCTCGAGGTCGCCCGTGAGCTTTTCCTTCGCGTAGAGATCGCTCTTCGTGTACCACGAGAACCAGTTCGGCGTGGAGAGCTGCATTTCGCCGAGCAACGTGCCCGAACTCACCGCCTTGTTGCCGACGAAGTTGATCTGGCGGATCTTCGCGCTCGGACCTTCCGCGACGGAAAACAGAATGGCGACGCGGTTGCGGTCGACAGGCGTCACGGTGGTCGTGACTTCCGCCGCATAGTAGCCGCGCGTCAGGTACTGGCGCTTGAGCTCCTGCTCTGCCTTGTCGACGAGCGCCTTGTCGTAGGAGCGGCCTTGCGACAGACCGACCGAGCGCAGCGCCTTCGTGAGATTGTCCTTGTCGAACTCGTGCAGGCCCGCGAAATCGATGGCCGAGATTGCCGGGCGCTCCTGCACCTGCACGACCACCACGTTGCCTTCGGTGGCGATCTGAACGTCGTTGAAGAAGCCCGTCGCGTAGAGTGCGCGAATCGCTTCGGAGGCCTTGTCGTCGGTGAAGGTGTCGCCTTGCTTGATCGGCAGATAAGCGAACACGGAGCCCGGCTCGATGCGTTGGAGACCGTCGATCCGAATATCCTGCACGACGAACGGCGTGGTGGCGTGCGCCGCCATACCCGTTGCGGCGAGTGCCGCGGCCACAGCCGTCTTAGGAACAAAGCGATGAGGTTTGAACAACGTGCTTCCCCAGTATTTAAAGCTGCATTCGTTCCGGCGGTCGCTCGAAACGCGCCGCCAGAAATTGTCAAAGTGGATCAAAAACGAATCAGACGAGCGAGGTCGTTGAACAGCGCGATCATCGACAGTGCGACGATGCAGACCAGGCCCGCCCTTTGCAGAACCAGCTGCCAGCGATCGGATACGGCTTTGCCGGTAACAGCCTCAACCAAATAATATAACAGATGCCCACCGTCCAATACCGGAATCGGTAACAAGTTCAACACTCCGAGACTGATGCTGACGAGGGCGAGAAACGAAACAAAGGCCGCCACGCCGAGCCTTGCGCTCTTGCCCGCATAGTCGGCAATGGTGACCGGTCCCGAGAGATTCTTGAGCGAAGCCTCGCCGACGATCATCCGCCCGAACATGCGCAGCGAATAGATGCTGATGTCCCACGTCCGGTTCACGCCGAGGCGCAGGCTTTCGAGTGGCCCGTAGCGCACGTCCACGGTCGGCAGCTGATTCGCGAGTGCGGCGCCGATGCGGCCGATCTCCTTGCCCGTCGATGCATCGTGCTTCACGTCCGGCACGATCTGCACGGACTCGCGCTTGCCGTTGCGCTCGATCACGAGCGTGACGGGCTTCGCGCCGTGTGCTTTCACGTAATCGATGAAGCTCGTCGCGTTGTCGACGCTGCGGCCATCGATCGCGCGCAGCATGTCGCCCGCCTTCAGCCCGCTCTTCTGCGCCGCGCTCCCCGCCTCGACGCCCGCGACCGTCAGCGTGCCGCCGCCCGGCGCGAAGCCGAGCTTGTCCATGAAGTCCTGATCGGCTTGCTCGTCGGTGATGCCCGCGACGGTCACCGGGAAGTCGAAGGTGCCGTCGTGCGTCTTCGCCGTCAGCACGATGCGACGATGATCGAACGACGCATCGAGCAGCTTCCAGCGCAAATCGGACCAGGAGCGGATCGGATGCGTCTCGCCGCCTTGCGCGTCGCGCATCGAGAGCACCGTCTCGCCGCCTTCGAAACCCGCGTGCGCCGCTGCCGTGTCGGGCGCGGGCTGCGAGACGATCGCGGCGGGTTCGGTCACGCCGCCCGCGAACACGGCGGAAAAGAGCGCGATCGCGAGCAGAAAATTGGCGATGGGGCCCGCCGCCACGATGGCAATCCGCTTGGCAACGCTCTGGCGGTTGAAAGCGCGCGGCAAGTCCTCGGCGGGAATCGTCGTGCCGCTATCGGGATCGACCTCGCGCTCGTCGAGCATCTTCACGTAGCCGCCGAGCGGCAGCGCGGCGATCGTCCACTGAACGCCCGTCTTCTTGCTGACCCACTGCACGAGCGGCTTGCCGAAGCCGACCGAGAAACGCAGCACTTTCACGCCGCACAGTCGCGCGACACTGTAGTGACCGAATTCGTGGACGACGACGAGTACGCCTATCGCAACGACGAAGGCGACGATTTCGGTCAGAAAGTTCATGACGGCCTCAATGGGCGATGGGTTCGGCGCCCGGCGCGCTCGCGGTGAGCTCAGCGACGAAACGGGATGCGAGGCGGCGCGCGGTCGCATCGGCGGCGAGAACGTCCGCCAGCGTCGCGGCGCTCGTGTTCGGCAGGTCGTTCAGCACGCGCTCGACCACGCCGCCGATCGCCATGAAGCCGATGCGGCGCTCCAGAAACGCTTCCACGGCGATTTCGTTAGCCGCGTTCAACGCGGCGCTCGCGATGCCGCCCGCTTCGAGCGCCTGGATGGCCAGCGCGAGGCACGGGAAGCGCGCGAAATCGGGCTTTTCGAACGTGAGGGTCGCGATCTGCGCGAGATCCAGCGGCGCCACGCCCGAGTCCACACGGTCAGGATACGCCAGCGCGTGCGCGATGGGCGTGCGCATGTCGGGGTTGCCGAGTTGCGCGAGGACCGAGCCGTCGGCGTAGGACACCATCGAATGAATCACGCTCTGCGGATGGATCAGCACCTCGATGCGCGAGCCCGGCAGGTTGAAGAGCCAGTGCGCCTCGATCACTTCGAGGCCCTTGTTCATCATCGTCGCGGAATCGACGGAGATCTTGCGGCCCATCGCCCAGTTCGGATGCTTGACGGCTTCCTCGGGCGTGACGTTTGTGAGCGTCGCCGGTTCGCGCGTGCGGAAGGGGCCGCCCGACGCCGTCAGGATGATCTTCGACACGCCGCCATGCAGTTGCGCTTCCTTGTCCGCGCAGGGCGGCAGGCACTGGAACACGGCGTTGTGCTCGCTGTCGACCGGCAGCAGAATCGCGCCGTTGTCGCGCACCGCGTCCATGAAAATCTGGCCGGACATCACGAGCGCTTCCTTGTTCGCGAGCAGGATGCGCTTGCCGGCGCGCGCGGCGGCGAGAGTGGGCGCGAGGCCCGCCGCGCCCACGATGGCCGCGACGACCGTGTCGCACTGCGTCGCGCGGGCAACCTCGACGAGCGCTTCCGTGCCGTGCGTCACTTCGGTCTTGCAGCCCTGCGCGCGCAATGCCGCCGCGACGCGCGCGGCCGTTTCGGCATCGCCGACGACCGCCACTTCGGGCTGGAATTTCAGGCACTGGGCGACGAGTTTGTCGCCGTTGCGGTGAGCGGTGAGCGCGTAGACCGAAAAGCGGTCCGGGTGCCTTGCCACGACGTCGAGCGTGCTGTCGCCGATCGAGCCCGTGGAGCCGAGCAATGTGAGACGTTTTTGCATAAATTCTTCTCTAGCCGATTAGCCAAGCATGAGCAATGCGATCGGCAATACAGGCAACAATGCGTCGATGCGGTCGAGGACGCCGCCGTGACCGGGCAAGAGGCCGCTCGAGTCCTTGACGCCGGCCTGGCGCTTCAGCAGCGACTCGAACAGATCGCCGACCACGCTGAACGCGACCAGCACGGAAAGCGCGACGAACGAGCGATCCCAACCGAGATGCCCGACGAAGGCCGTGAATACGGTAGGCGCATAAAAGCCGGTGGCAGCGGCGAGCGCGCCGATGACGATGACGGCGAGCCACCCACCGATGGCGCCCTCCCAGGTTTTGCCCGGGCTGATCGACGGAGCGAGTTTGTGGCGGCCGAGCGCTTTTCCGGCGAAGTATGCGCCTATGTCAGCCAGCCAGACTACTAGAAGAAGCGATAGCACGAATGCCACGCCCCGCGTGCGCGCATCGACGACGGCATGCCAGCACGCCAGAAACACGACGATTCCCGCGAAAAGCAGGAACGCGCGCCACGTGTGGGCGGCCAGCGCGGGCTTGCGCAGCAAGGCGTAAGGACCGGCCAGCACCCAGAAAATCGCGGCCATCTGGTACAACGGCGTGGACTTGATCCCGAGAAACGTGCTGAAAATGAGCGCGAGCCCCGCGACGAGCGCGTAGGCAACCGGCCCCGCCCCATTCAGCTTGAGGAGACGTCCCCATTCCCAGGCCGCGAACACCACGACGAAACCGATGAGCGCTCCGAACGCGCCGATCGGCGCGAACAGCGTGATCGGCACCAGTACCGCGAGCAGGACGATTGCCGTGATGACACGGGTTCTTAGCATGAAAGGGTGTCGGCCTTCTGCGATTGGGAAGCGAGTTGCGCGCTTGTGCGCCCGAAGCGGCGCTCGCGGTCGCCGTAGGAAGCGATCGCGCGATCGAGCGCGTCGGCGTCGAAGTCGGGCCAATAGATGTCGGTGAAATAAAACTCGGTGTACGCGAGTTGCCACAGCAGGAAATTGCTGATGCGCTGCTCGCCGCCCGTGCGGATGAAGAGATCCGGCTCAGGCGCATAGGCCATCGCGAGATGCGCGGCGAACGACTCGTCGTCCACGCGCGCGGGCGTGCCCGTCTCCAGGGACTCGGCGATGAGTTTCTTCGTCGCCTGCATGATGTCCCAGCGCCCGCCATAGTTGGCGGCGATGGTCAGCGTGAGGCGGGTGTTGCGGGCCGTCTTGGTCTCGGCGCGTTGAATCAGCGCGCGGATGCGGTCGTCGAACATGCTGATGTCGCCGACGACGCGCAGCCGGATGCCGTTCGCGTGCAGCTTGCCGATTTCGCGCTCGAGCGCGGTGACGAACAGGCGCATCAGGAACGACACTTCGTCGGTCGGACGGCGCCAGTTTTCGGAGCTGAACGCAAAGAGCGTGACGAATTCGACGCCGCGCCGGGCGCAGCTTTCGACTGTTGCACGAACCGCATCGACGCCGCGCGTATGACCGGCGACGCGCGGCAGGCGGCGCTCGGTCGCCCATCGGCCATTGCCGTCCATGATGATCGCGACGTGGCGCGGGACAGCCGCGACATCGGGCACGGTAACGGTAGAGCTGGTATAGGTCATGGCCGCTGAATCTGGGAATCTGAAAGAGTGAAAGCCAGCCCGGATATATACACGCCCAGGGCTGGCAGGACCGTTTCTACGGCCTCACACCGTCATGATTTCGGATTCTTTGGTCTGAACGAGCTTGTCGATCTCGGCGACGAACTTGTCGGTGAGCTTCTGCACTTCGTCGCTCGCACGGCGCTCGTCGTCTTCCGAAATCTCCTTGTCCTTCACGGATTTCTTCAGTTGATCGTTCGCGTCGCGGCGCAGGTTGCGCACGGCGACCTTCGCAGTTTCGCCTTCGCTCTTCACGACCTTCGTGAGTTCGCGGCGGCGCTCTTCGGTGAGCGCGGGCATCGGCACGCGGATCAGGTCGCCCTGCGTGGCCGGGTTCAGGCCGAGATCCGATTCGCGGATTGCTTTCTCGATCACCGGAACCATCTTCTTTTCCCACGGCTGCACGCCGATCGTGCGCGCATCGACGAGCGTCATGTTCGCGACCTGGGAGATGGGCACGTTCGAGCCGTAGTAGTCAACCTGGATGTGGTCGAGCAGCCCCGTGTGGGCGCGACCTGTGCGAATCTTGGCGAGATCGGCCTTGAACGCTTCGATCGACCGCTGCATCTTCTGGTCGACGCCTTTTTTGATGTCAGCCACACTCATTTTGAACCTCCAAACCTGGGTTTTACTGGCGAAAAGCGGCGCATCACGCGCGGGGCTCCCCGCCAGCCGCGCAGCGCCTGATACCGCGAGAGTTTACACGTGGACGAGGGTCCCTTCGTCGTCGCCCTGCACGATGCGCTTCAACGCGCCCGGCTTCGTGATCGAGAACACGCGAATCGGCAGCTTCTGGTCGCGGCACAGCGCGAACGCAGTGGCGTCCATCACCTGAAGGTTCTTGCCGATGGCCTCGTCGAAGCTGATCGTGCTGTAGCGCGTCGCGTGCGGGTCCTTCTTCGGGTCGGCGGAGTATACGCCATCGACTTTGGTCGCTTTCAGCACCACTTCGGCACCGATTTCCGAGCCGCGCAGCGCGGCCGCCGTGTCTGTCGTGAAGAACGGGTTGCCCGTGCCGGCCGCGAAAATTACGACCTTGCCCTCTTCGAGCTGGCGAATCGCGCGCGGACGGATGTAGGGCTCGACCACCTGATCCATACGCAGCGCCGACTGCACACGCGCTTCGATGCCCGCGTGGCGCATGGCGTCCTGGAGCGCGAGCGCGTTCATCATCGTGGCGAGCATGCCCATGTAGTCGGCCGTCGCGCGGTCCATGCCGGCCGCGCCGCCCGCCACACCACGGAAGATATTGCCGCCGCCGATGACGACGGCAAGCTGCGTCCCGATCCGCACCACCTCCGCGACATCCGCCACCATCCTTTCGATCGTTGCGCGATTGATGCCGAAAGCATCGTCGCCCATGAGGGCTTCGCCGGAGAGTTTGAGGAGTACGCGTTTGTAGGCTGTGGGCATATGAGGTTCCGATCGCGCCGAGGAGGGTTGCAACAACGTAGAACTGTAGGGGTGAAACATTACTTACCGCAAGCGGGCCGGATCGGGCGGCGGGCGCGGTAGATCAGGGTTATCCCTAGCCTAACGCGCCCGCTGCTTGTGCGATCCGGATCACTGAATGCGTGCGGCGGAATGTTCCGCCGCGGGTACCGCGAACTCGGCGCGCTATCACAGCACACGCGCCTTAAGCGAGCCTTAGGACTGCTTGGCCGCTGCGACTTGCGCCGCGACTTCGGCCGCGAAGTCGTCCTGGCGCTTTTCGATGCCTTCGCCGACCACGAACAGCGCGAACTTCTGCACCGATGCGTTGCCGGCCTTGAGCATCTGCTCGATCGTCTGCTTGTCGTTCTTCACGAACGGCTGATTCAGCAGCGACACTTCCTTCAGGTACTTCTGGACCGAGCCGTCGACCATCTTCGCGACGATCTCGGCCGGCTTGCCCGATTCGGCGGCCTTCTGCTCGGCGATGCTGCGCTCCTTGGCGATCAGATCGGCCGGCACTTCGTCCGACGACAGCGAAACCGGCTTCATCGCGGCGACGTGCATCGCGACGTCCTTGCCGATCTGGTCGTCAGCACCCGTGAATTCGACCAGCACGCCGATACGCGTGCCGTGCAGGTACGACGCGACCTTGTTGGCCGACTCGAAACGCACGAAACGGCGGATCGACAGGTTTTCGCCGATCTTGCCGACGAGCGCAAGGCGCACGGCGTCGACCGTCGAGCTTTCGAGCGGCAGCGCCGACAGCGCGGCCACGTCGGCCGGGTTGTTCTTGGCGACCAGTTCGGCGATCGTCTTGCCGAAGGCCAGGAAGTCGTCGTTCTTCGCAACGAAGTCGGTTTCGCAGTTCAGCTCGACGAGCGCGCCCACGCCGCCTTCGACGTGCGCCGTCACGATGCCTTCAGCCGTCACGCGCGATGCCGCCTTGCTCGCCTTGTTGCCGAGCTTCACGCGCAGCAGTTCTTCCGCGCGCGCCATGTCGCCGTCGGCTTCCGTCAGCGCCTTCTTGCATTCCATCATCGGCGCGTCGGTCTTTGCGCGCAGTTCTGCCACCATGCTTGCGGTAATTGCCGCCATCATTCGCTCCTTGAGTCTGTTTGATACGTGCCGCCGGCTTTACATCGCGCCCACGGCAGGAAAATAGGCATTTCTATCGCTTCGACTAAAAAAAAGGGGCCTTTCGCAAAGCCCCCTTTTTTGTCGGCCGCAGGGCTCGATTACGCCTCTGCGTTGACCTCGACGAACTCGTCGCCTTCGCCGTTACGGACGGCCTGGACAACGTCGTTTACCGCGTTCGCGCGGCCTTCGAGGATCGCGTCGGCAACGCCCTGAGCGTACAGCGCGACTGCCTTGGATGCGTCGTCGTTGCCCGGGATCACGTAGTCGATGCCTTCCGGCGAGTGGTTGGTGTCGACCACGGCGATGACCGGAATGCCGAGCTTCTTCGCTTCGGTCACGGCGATCTTGTGGTAGCCGACGTCGATCACGAACATTGCATCGGGGATGCCGCCCATGTCCTTCACGCCGCCGATGGACTTTTGCAGCTTGACCATTTCGCGTTCGAACAGAAGCGCTTCCTTCTTGCTCATGCGCTCGGTTTCACCCGATTCCAGTGCAGCTTCCATGTCCTTCAGGCGCTTGATCGAAACCTTCAGCGTCTTGAAGTTGGTCATCATGCCGCCGAGCCAGCGGGCGTTGACGAAAGGCATACCGGCGCGCGCTGCTTCCTGAGCGATGGTGTCGCGCGACTGGCGCTTCGTGCCGACGAAAAGGATCGTGCCGCGGTTCGCTGCCAACTGGCGCACATACTTCAGCGCGTCGTTGTAGAGCGGCAGGGTCTTCTCGAGGTTGATGATGTGAATCTTGTTGCGATGACCGAAGATGTACGGGGCCATCTTGGGGTTCCAGAAGCGCGTTTGGTGACCGAAGTGGACACCGGCTTCCAGCATTTGACGCATCGTGACTGCCATGAAATTCTCCGCGAGGGTTAGGTCTTAAGCCGGCTGCCGCATCCCGCGCCTGGTTGTTTTCGCTTAACCGGGCGCCGGACACCCTGGGTGCGCCGGCTTGCGTATCGACTTGAAACGAGTTTCCAAGCCGCATTCCGCTATGCCACGCCCGGATTGTCATACGACATCGTGACGGCAATATGGATTACGACTTAGCCTTCGAGTATAGCATGTGAGGATTGGTCGGCTCAAGCCGCACGACCGATCCGGAACCATGCGTGTTAGCGATCGCCCTCAGTGCCCTTGCGCCCTCCGCTCCAAACGATCCGGGTGCGGCGCATTTCTTAAGGTGCGATAATGCCGCTTTCGCGGCTCACTGCCGCACACACGCATTTCGGGCCAAGTCATGTCCATTACGCTGAAAAACGAACACGATATCGCGCAAATGCGCGTCGCCTGCCGGCTCGCCAGCGAAGTGCTCGATTTCATCACGCCGCATATCGCTCCCGGCGTGACGACCGAAGAGCTCGATCGCCTCTGCCACGAATATATGGTGAAGGAACAGGGCACCGTTCCCGCACCGCTCAATTATCAGCCGCCCGGCTATCCGCCGTACCCGAAAGCCACCTGCATTTCCGTGAACGATGTGATCTGCCACGGCATCCCCGGCGAAAAGGTGCTGAAGAACGGCGACGCGCTGAATATCGACGTCACCGTCATCAAGAACGGCTATTTCGGCGACACGAGCCGCATGTTCATCGTCGGCGAGGGATCGATTCTGGCGAAACGCCTCGTTCAGACGACGTTCGACTGCATGTGGCTCGGCATCGAGCAGGTGCGCCCCGGCGCGCATCTGGGCGACATCGGCGCGGCGATCCAGAAGCACGCCGAAGCGCAAGGCTACAGCGTCGTGCGGGAATACTGCGGCCACGGGATCGGACAGGTGTTCCACGAAGAGCCGCAGGTGCTGCACTACGGCCGTGCAGGCACGGGCATCGAACTGCAGGCCGGCATGATTTTCACCGTCGAGCCGATGATCAACGCCGGCCGCCGCGAAATCCGCACGATGCCGGACCAGTGGACCGTCAAGACGCGCGACCGCAGCCTCTCGGCGCAATGGGAGCACACCGTGCTCGTCACGCCGACGGGCTATGACGTGCTGACCGTCTCGGCGGGCACGCAGGCGCCCTCGCAACTGATCGCCGCGACCGCCTGATTTCGTCTCTCCCGGCGCCCGCCGCGCATGCACGCGGGCGCATCCTTCCGCCGTCCTCGCCACTTTCCATTCATGAGCGTAATCGCCGCTGTCGCCACGCCCTGTGAAACGTTGCGCGCCGCCTACAAGGCGGCGAAGGCGGCGCTCATCGAACGCTTCGGGGCGGCGTCGAACGTCGAGCCGCTGATGCACGCGCTCGCCCGCGCCACCGACGACGCCCTCAAGGGCGCGTGGGCCGCCTGCGACATGCCCGAGAGCGCCGCGCTCGTCGCGGTCGGCGGCTACGGGCGCGGCGAACTCGCGCCCTATTCCGACGTCGATATCCTCGTGCTTCTTCCCGATGCATCGCCGCAACACGGCGATGCGGAGCTGAACGGCCGCGTCGAGCGTTTCATCGGGATGGCGTGGGATCTGGGACTCGATATCGGCAGCAGCGTGCGCTCGGTCGAGCAATGCATCGCCGAGGCCGGCAACGACATCACCGTGCAGACGTCGCTGCTCGAAGCGCGGCGCATTTGCGGCGACATGTCCCTGTTCCAGCGCTTTTCGGCGCGCTATCGCGAGACACTCGATCCGCGCGCGTTCTTCCAGGCGAAAGTGCTGGAAATGCGCCAGCGGCACGCGAAGTTTCAGGACACGCCCTACAGCCTCGAACCGAACATCAAGGAAAGCCCCGGCGGCCTGCGTGATCTGCAACTGATTCTGTGGATCGCGCGCGCGGCGGGCTTCGGCAGCAGCTGGCGCGAACTCGATGCGCGCGAGCTCATCACCGAACGCGAAGCGCGCGAACTGCGCCGCAACGAAGGCTTTCTGAAGGCGCTGCGCGCGCGCCTGCACGTGATCGCGAAGCGCCGTCAGGACATTCTCGTCTTCGATCTGCAGACGCCGCTGGCGGAAAGCTTCGGCTTCGAGGCGACCACCGCCAAGCGCGCGAGCGAGCAGTTGATGCGCCGCTACTACTGGGCGGCGAAGGCGGTCACGCAGCTCGCCACCATCCTGATCCAGAACGTCGAGGCACAGCTTTTCCCGTCGACGAGCGGCATTACGCGGGTCATTTCCGGGCGCTTCGTCGAGAAGCAGGGCATGCTGGAAATCGCCCGCGACGATGTGTTCGAGCGCGAGCCGCACGCGATTCTCGAAGCGTTCCTGCTGTACGAACAGACGCGCGGCATCAAGGGATTTTCCGCGCGCACGCTGCGGGCGATCTACAACGCACGCGATCTGATGGATCGCGACTGGCGGCGCGACCCGGAGAATCGCCGGCTGTTCATGGAGATCCTCAAGCAGCCCGAAGGCATCACGCACGCGTTCCGTTTGATGAACCAGACGAGCGTGCTCGGGCGCTATCTGCTGAACTTCCGGCGCATCGTCGGGCAGATGCAGCACGATCTCTATCACGTCTACACCGTCGATCAGCACATCCTGATGGTGCTGCGCAACCTGCGGCGTTTCGCGATCGCCGAGCATGCGCACGAGTATCCGTTCTGCAGCCAGCTGATGGGCAACTTCGAGCGTCCGTGGGTGCTCTACGTCGCGGCTCTTTTCCACGATATCGCGAAGGGCCGCGGCGGCGATCATTCGACGCTCGGCATGGCCGACGCCCGGCGTTTTTGCCGCGAGCACGATATCGGCGCCGAAGATACCGAGCTCGTGATCTGGCTCGTGCAGCAGCATCTGACGATGAGCCAGGTCGCGCAGAAGCAGGACACGAGCGATCCGGAAGTCATCAAGCAATTCGCGTCGGTGGTGAAGACGGAGCGGCGGCTCACCGCGCTTTATCTTTTGACCGTCGCCGATATCCGCGGCACGAGTCCGAAGGTCTGGAACAACTGGAAAGGCAAGCTTCTCGAAGACCTTTTCCGTGCGACGCAGGCCGTGCTCGGCGGCGCGCAGCCGGATGCGCATTCGGAGCTCAAGTCGCGCCAGGAAGCGGCGCTCGCGCTGCTGCGGCTGGAAACCGTGCCGGAGCACGCGCAAAAGCGCCTGTGGGATCAGCTCGACGTCGGCTATTTCCTGCGCCACGATCCGGCCGACATCGCGTGGCAGACGCGCGTGCTTTACCGTCACGTGGAGAGCGACGAGCCGATCGTGCGCGCGCGGCCCTCGCCCATCGGCGCGGCGTTGCAGGTGCTCGTGTACGTGAAGGATCGGCCCGATCTCTTCGCCGGCATCTGCGCGTATTTCGACAAGAACGGTCTCTCCGTGCTCGATGCGCGCGTGACGACGACCCGTCACGGTTACGCGCTCGATAACTTCCTCGTCGCGCATCCGGATCACGACGGGAGTTATCGCGACATCGCCAACCTCGTCGAGCAGCAACTCGCCGCGCTGCTCGCGGATGAGCGCATACTCCCGGAACCGTCGAAGGGCCGCGTATCGCGGCTCGTGCGCACGTTTCCGATCACACCGCGCGTGGACCTGCGTCCCGACGATCGCGGCCAGTACTACATCCTGTCCGTGTCGGCCAACGACCGGCAGGGCCTTCTTTATTCGATCGCGCGCGTTCTGGCGCAACACCGGATCGGCGTGCAGGCGGCGCGGATCAACACGCTCGGCGAACGTGTCGAGGACGTGTTCCTGCTCGACGGCAAGAGCCTGTCGAACAACCGCACCCAGATCCAGGTGGAAACCGAGCTGCTGCGCGCGATCGCAGCCTGAGACTTTATGCGCGTCAAACTGACAGCCAAACATCCGCGTCCCACTTCGGCGACGCGTTCACCGGTTCGAACCGGCACGGTCACCGGGCGCAAGCCTGTTCGCGCGCCGTCGCCGGACGAGGCACGTCCCAAGCGCGCGAGCCCGCCGACGACCGACAAGCGCGAAGCGCGCGCGTCCAAGCCGCGTGGTGACGATTCGCGTCCTGCGTTTGGCGATCGCGGTCCGCGCAAGTCGTTCGAAGGTCGGCCGCCTGCGCGTGGCGAGCGTCCTGCCGGGGGTGACGAGCGACGCCCATTTAAGCCGCGTGGCGATGATTCGCGTCCGGCGTTTGGCGATCGCGGTCCGCGCAAATCGTTCGAGGGCCGGCCGCCTGCGCGCGGCGAGCGTCCTGCTGGCGGTGACGAGCGTCGGCCGTTCAAACCGCGTGGTGACGATTCACGTCCCGCGTTTGGCGATCGCGGTCCGCGCAAATCGTTCGAAGGCCGGCCGCCTGCGCGCGGCGAGCGCCCTTCCGGTGGTGATGATCGTCGCCCGTTCAAGCCGCGTGGTGACGATTCGCGTCCTGCGTTTGGCGATCGCGGTCCGCGCAAGTCGTTCGAAGGCCGGCCGCCTGCGCGTGGCGAGCGTCCTGCTGGGGGTGATGAACGTCGCCCGTTCAAGCCGCGTGGTGACGATTCGCGTCCTGCTTTTGGCGATCGCGGTCCGCGCAAGTCGTTCGAAGGCCGTCCGCCTGCGCGCGGCGAGCGCCCAGCCGGTGGCGACGAGCGTCGCCCGTTCAAGCCGCGTGGCGATGATTCACGTCCTGCATTCGGCGATCGCGGTCGCGAAGGCCGTCCGCTGGCGCGTGGCGAGCGTCCTGCCGGTGGTGATGAACGCCGCACATTCAAGCCGCGTGGCGATGATTCACGTCCTGCATTTGGAGATCGCGGTCGCGAAGGTCGTCCGCCGGCGCGCGGCGAGCGCCCTGCCGGTGGTGACGAACGTCGCACATTCAAACCACGCGGCGACGATTCACGCCCTGCATTCGGCGATCGCGGTCCGCGCAAATCGTTCGAAGGCCGTCCGCAAGCGAGCGGCGACGAGCGTCGCACATTCAAGCCACGCGGCGACGATTCACGCCCCGCATTCGGTGATCGCGGTCCGCGCCGATCAACGGAAGATCGCCCGTTCAAATCGCGCGACGACCGCGCGCCGGGAACGCGTCCCGCACGTCGTGACGACGATCGGCCGTTCGCCAAGCGCGACGATCGCAGCGAAGCGCATAAGCCGGCCGCACCCGTCGCGGAATCCGCGCCGAAGCATCGCGACCACAACGACGGCCTCGTGCGCCTCTCCAAAGTGATGTCGGAGCTCGGCCTCTGCTCGCGCCGCGAAGCCGACGAATGGATCGAGAAAGGCTGGGTGCTCGTCGACGGCGAAGTCATCGACACGCTCGGCACGCGTATCCGTCCGACGCAGAACGTCGAAATCCTGCCCGCGGCGCGTTCGGCGCAGTCGCAACTGGTCACGATCCTGCTGCACAAGCCGGTCGGCTATGTATCGGGTCAGGCGGAAGACGGCTACGAGCCCGCGGTCACGCTCATCAACCCGGGCAATCACTGGAACGAGGATCGCACGGGCATCCGTTTCGCGCCGGGACATCTGCGCACGCTCGCGCCTGCGGGCCGTCTCGACATCGATTCCACTGGGCTTCTCGTGCTGACTCAGGACGGCCGCATCGCGAAGCAACTGATCGGCGGTCACTCGGAAGTCGACAAGGAGTACCTCGTGCGCGTGCGCTTGGGCGAGCACACGGTCGATGTCGATCAGCAACTGCCCGCCGAAAAGCTCGCGCTCCTGCGTCACGGCCTCGAACTCGACGGCGTGCCGCTCAAGACCGCGCAGGTGAGCTGGCAGAACGGCGAACAACTCCGCTTCGTGCTGCGCGAAGGCAAGAAGCGGCAGATTCGCCGGATGTGCGAACTGGTCGGACTGGACGTCGTCGGCCTGAAGCGCATTCGCATGGGCCGCGTGACGCTCGGCGACTTGCCGGCCGGCCAGTGGCGCTATCTCGGCCCGAACGAAATGTTCTAGGCGAGCCGGACGGTCCGCACGCACCTTCGTTCGAACGTGCGTGCGCGCGTCTGTTGCGTCGCAAAAAAACGACGTTCCCGCGAAAAAATAGGCACGATGCAGTCCCGATCGTGCCTTTTCGTTTTCAGCCGTTTTTTGACTAAAGAAAATGAATCATCGATCCGTTACACCTGTCAGGTGGATGCGCGCCACGCGCCCCCGCTCAGATGGACGGAAGCAGGATCAGCAGCATTGAACGGCAATGATGGAGAATCGCCATGTCAGTTGAGATCATCGTTCGTGAGACAGGAACCGGTCTGGAGATCGTGAGCGGCCGACGACGGCTCGAAGCCCTGCTCGCCCTGCGCGACGAAGTCGTCGTGATGAGCCCCGGCATCGGGGAAATGGTCATCGCCCGCCTGCCCGACGGACGCCTCCAGGCATCCGCGAATCCGGAGCACGTCGCCGTATTCCGCCAGCCGGAAATCAGCGGCAGCTCGAAAACACTGGCGTAAAAAGGCCGCTTCTGGCGAAGCGGCCTTTTGCGTGATTCCGTTACGGTTCGAAGCGCGCGGCGTCAGTCGTCGCGCGCGGGGTCGAGCCCCGGAAAGAGCACTTCCGTGAAGCCGAACTTCGAGAAGTCGGTGATGCGCATCGGGTAGAGCTTGCCGATCAGATGGTCGCACTCGTGCTGCACGACGCGCGCGTGAAAGCCCTCGGCCAGCCGCTCGATGGCGTTGCCGTACTGGTCGAAGCCCTGGTAGCGGATCATCGAAAAGCGCTGCACCGCGCCGCGCAGGCCCGGCACGGACAGGCACCCTTCCCAGCCTTCCTCCATGTCGTGCCCGTTCGGCGTGATGATCGGATTGATGAGCACCGTCTCCGGCACCGACGGCGCGTCCGGATAACGCTCGTTATGCCCGAAGCCGAAGATCACCACCTGCAGATCGACGCCGATCTGCGGTGCGGCGAGTCCCGCGCCGTTGGCGTCGCGCATCGTGTCGAACATGTCCTGCACGAGCGCGTGCAGTTCGGGGGTGTCGAAATGCTCGACCGGTTGCGCGATACGCAAAAGCCGCGGATCGCCCATCTTCAGGATTTCGCGAATCATGGAGTGACTCCTTCCAAAAGCCTACGCATGCCGTCTTCGTCGAGAACGGGGACACCGAGTTCCTCTGCTTTCGCGAGCTTGCTGCCCGCTTCCGCACCCGCCACGACGTAGTCGGTCTTCTTCGATACCGAGCCGGCCACCTTCGCCCCGGCCGCCTCCAGCATCTCCTTCGCTTCCTCGCGCGCGAGCGTGGGCAGCGTGCCCGTCAGCACGACGGTCTTGCCGGCCAGCACGCCTTGCGGCGCCTTCGGCGCAGGCGGTCCTTCCGGCCACGACACCTTCACGCGCAACTGCTCGATCACATGCTGGTTGTGTTCTTCGCTGAAGAAGTTGTGAATCGCTTCCGCAACGATCGGGCCGACATCGTTGACTTCGAGCAACTCTTCGACGGATGCCGCCATGATCGGATCCAGCGAACCGAAATGCTTGGCCAGATCCTTCGCCGTCGATTCGCCCACATGCCGGATGCCGAGCGCATAGATGAAGCGCGCGAGCGTGGTCTTGCTCGCTTTCTCCAGCGAATCGATCAGGTTCTGCGCCGACTTGTCCGCAAAGCGGTCGAGCGCGGCAAGCGTCGAGAAGCCGAGACTGAAGAGATCCGCCGGCGTGCGCACGAGATTTTGCTCGACCAGTTGATCGATGATCTTCTCGCCCAGCCCGTCGATGTCGAGCGCGCGGCGCTGTGCGAAGTGCCAGAGCGCCTGCTTGCGTTGCGCCGGACAGAAGAGCCCGCCCGTGCAGCGCGCGATCGCCTCGTCCGGCAGGCGCTCGATCTTCGAGCCGCAGACGGGGCATTCCGTCGGCATCACGAATTCGCGTGCATCGTCGGGACGGCGGTCGAGAATCGCGCCGACCACTTCGGGAATCACGTCGCCCGCGCGCCGCACCGTGACCGTATCGCCGATACGGATGTCCTTGCGCCGGACCTCATCCTCGTTGTGCAACGTCGCGTTGGTGACCGTCGCGCCGCCGACGAACACCGGCGCGAGACGCGCGACCGGCGTGATCGCGCCGGTGCGGCCGACCTGCACGTCGATGGCGAGCAACTCCGTCAATGCTTCCTGCGCCGGGAACTTGTGCGCGAGCGCGAAGCGCGGCGCACGCGACACGAAGCCGAGCTTGTCCTGCTCGTCCCGGCGATCGACCTTGTAGACGACGCCGTCGATGTCATACGGCAGCTTGTCGCGCTTCTCGCCGATCTTGCCGAAGAAGCCGAGCAAGCCCTCGGCGCCTTCGACCACCGCGCGCTCCGCGTTCACCGGCAAGCCCAGTTCCTTGTACCAGTCGAGCAGCGCCGCGTGCGTGGCCGGCATCTCGGCGCCTTCCAGCACGCCGATACCGTAAGCGAAGAACGACAGCGAGCGTTGCGCGGTCATCTTCGAGTCGAGCTGGCGCAAGCCGCCCGCCGCCGCGTTGCGCGGATTCGCGAATTCGCGCTGTCCCGCGTCGCGCTGACGCGCATTCAGGCGTTCGAAGTCGCGCTTGAACATCAGCACCTCGCCGCGCACGTCGAGCCGCTTCGGCACATTCTTGCCTTTCAGCGTAAGCGGAATGGAGCGGATGGTGCGCACGTTCGCGGTGACGTCCTCGCCGGTCGCGCCGTCGCCGCGCGTCGCGGCCTGCACGAAATGGCCGTCATCGAAACGCAGGGAAATGGCGAGTCCGTCGAACTTCAGCTCGCACGCATATTCGACGGGCGTATGGCCCAGCGCGTCGGACACGCGCTTGTCGAACGCGACGATGTCCTCGTCCGCGAAACCGTTGTTGAGCGAGAGCATCGGCACGTCGTGGACGACCGGCGTGAAGCCCTCGGCCACTTCGCCGCCCACGCGCTGCGTCGGCGAATCCGGCGTGACGAGATCCGGGTGATCGGCCTCGATGCCCTGAAGCTCCTTGAAGAGCGTGTCGTATTCGGCGTCGGGCAGATCCGGCTGATCCAGCACGTAGTACGCGTAGTTCGCGCGCTCCAGCTCCGAGCGCAGCCACGCCGCGCGCTCGTCCGGACGATCGGCGCTTGGAACGGCGGCTCCCGACGTGGCGGCAGCGGCGGACTCGGCTTTTGTTTTTCGGGACATGCGGCTTCGGGAAAGTGGATAAGTCAGTCAACCGACCGTTCGATTGTCTCAGAAGATCGGGTAAATCGTGGCATCGGCCGAATGGCCTAAGTGCGGGCGTCGGTGCGGCGGCGCGCACGCAAAGAAAAGCGCCCCGGCCGGGGCGCGTTTCTCTTGCGGCAAGCGCGCGTTGCGAGTCGCGCGCATCGAACGCTTACTGGCTGAAAAGACGTCGCGTTGCAGGCGAGCCGGCCGGCATGCCCGCCTGCTCCAGCTTCGCATAGAGCGTCATCAACTGCTTTTCGATGGCGAGCAGCGCGGATTCGGGCAGCGGCCGCCGCTGATCGTCGACGACACGCGCGCCGATGCGCTCCGACAGCGACTTCGCGTAATCGCACATCAGGCGGAACGGCAGGATGTCCTCGTCGGCGACGGGCACGTCGAGCACCAGCGTAATCATCTGGCCGCCCTTGTAGGTGAGGTCGTCGCGCAGGAAGTTGGTGTCGCCGAACTGGAGCATGAAGACGGGATTTTGTTTCGCGTCGAGCTTCACGAAGCGCGTGCCGTCGCGCGACAGCAGCAGGCCGTCCTGCGACGCCACCGCCTGCACGTAGTTCGCGGACCACGGCGCGCCGTCGGAGAGGATGTTGATCGAGAGTTGCGCGTCGCACTGCGCGGCGAACGCGTCCAACTCGCGCGCCATGCCGACGGTCTCCATCATGTCGGGAAATTCGGGCGCGCCGTCGATGGCGTCGGCGAGGCGCTGCACGCCCGTCACGAACTCGGAGAATTCGAGTTCATTGAGCGGGCCGCTGCGGTTCGCGAGTTGCGCGGCCGCGCGCAGCTCTTCGTAGCGCATGCCGTTGCGCGGCAATTCCCACGCGGCCTCGCCCTCGGCCTTGCCTTCGATCGTGACGGGCTTCGTGCCCGCGCGACGCAGACGCTGCGCGAGCGGAATCACCCGATCGCCCGGGACCGGCGCGGCGAGGCGAATCGGCACCACGCAGTCGATGCGCCGATCCACGACCGCCGGCGGCGCCGACGAAATCGTGGTGGCGGCGGGCATCACCGGTTCGGTGCGTTCATCCTCATTGTCGATTTCGGTTTCCTGCGCGGCGCCATTGGCGGACGTCGCCTCGGCCTGGAGATCGACGGCGGTATCCGCAGGTGCGACCGGCGGCGGATTCGCGCCGCCGAAGCTCGGTTCCATGCGCGTATCGCGCGGCTGATCGTCGGCGCTATCGACCTCGCCCGCGACCGGCTCGCGCCGCGACTGGCGCACGGGCTCGATGAACGGCTGTTCGTCGTCGGCGTCCTGGCGCGCGAGCGCATCGGCCGCATCATCGGGCATCGGACGCGGCATCTTGCGACGCACCTTCGCGCTCTGCCACGCGTTGTACACGACCACGCCGCCCACCACCACGGCTCCGGCTCCAATCAAACCGAGTGTCAACTCGTCCATGCAGGCTCCATCATCCTTTTAGGTTACGAAGCGCCGCGCGATCTGTCGCACGCATCGCGCCGCGTTCCGGCTCTTCGCCGCCGCCTGGCCGATGCGCGCCACTCCGCGCCTTGACGCACGCCGCCGGATCACTGTCCGGCCCTTCATTCAATCGAAACTTTTGCGAACCGCGATGCTTCAGCCGTTCTGCGCGAAACCCGCCGCGGCTTCCATGTCCACCGCGACGATGCGCGACACGCCCTGCTCCTGCATCGTCACGCCGATCAGTTGCTGCGCCATTTCCATCGCGATCTTGTTGTGCGAAATGAACAGGAACTGCGTCTTGGCCGCCATCGCGCGCACGAGGTTCGCGAAGCGCTCCGTGTTCGCGTCGTCGAGCGGCGCGTCCACCTCGTCGAGCAGACAGAACGGCGCCGGGTTCAACTGGAACATCGCGAACACGAGCGCGGTCGCGGTGAGCGCCTTCTCGCCGCCCGAGAGCAGGTGAATCGTCGAATTCTTCTTGCCGGGCGGCTGCGCCATCACCTGCACGCCGGCGTCGAGGATTTCGTCGCCGGTCATGATGAGCTTCGCCTGGCCGCCGCCAAAGAGACGCGGGAACAGTTCGCCGAAGTGACGGTTCACCTCGTCGAACGTGCCTTGCAGCAGCGCGCGCGTTTCCTGGTCGATTCGCTGGATCGCGTCTTCCAGCGTGCCGATGGCGTTGTTGAGATCCGCCGATTGCGCATCGAGGAAGTGCTTGCGCTCGGTCGCCGCCGTGAGCTCTTCGAGCGCGGCCATGTTGACCGGGCCGAGCGCCGTGATCGCGTTGTTCAGGCGCGTGACTTCGCCTTGCAGATACGACGGCTTCATGTCCGGCGTGAGCTTCTCGGCGAGCTCGGCTTCATCGACGCCCGCCGCCTGCAGTTGCTCAACGAACTGCTCGCCGCTGATACGCGCGGCCTGCTCCTTCAATTGCAATTCGTTGATCTTGTCGCGCAGCGGCTGCAGCGAGCGTTCGGCCATGAGACGCTGCTCGTCGGCCTGACGCAGACGTGCAGTGAGATCGTCCAGTTCGACGCGCGCCGCATGCAGGGATTCCTCGCGCGCCGCGCGCACTTCGAGTGCGTCGTGCAGACCGGTTTGCGCAGTCTGCTCGTTGATGGTTTCGAGCTCGGCGCGGGCATCTTCCAGCGTGCCCGCGATGCGCTCGCTCTGATCGTGCGCCGTGTCGATATTGCGCCTGTATTCGTCGATCTTCGCGGACAGGCCGCGCACGGCGAAGCTCGCGTCGCTCGCGGCGCGCTCCAGTTCGCGCAATTCATGGCGCGCGTTCGTGAGTTCTTCGTCGAGCGATTCGAACGCGAGCTGGTTGTCTTCGAAACGCGCCTGCAATTGCGCGATCTCGCCATCGTGACGCTCGAAAGCGGCTTCCGATTCGGCGCGCAACGCACGCTGCTCTTCGACCTGCGCGGCGATCTCTTCCAGTTCCTCACCGATCTGCGTATTGCGCTGCGTGTAGCGTTCGTGCGCCTGCGCGAGCTTCAGCACGTCGAGCTGCAATGCGTGAACGCGCTGCGTCGCGCGCTCCGCGGCGGCGCGCGCCTCGGCGAGTGTTTGCGAGCCTTGCGTGTGGGCGGCATCGGCACGCACGGCGTTGGCCTTCGCTTCGTCGGACAGGAGCGCCTGCGCGCGCACCTGCTTCGTGAGATTTTCGATTTCCTGGGCCCGCGCAAGCATGCCTGCCTGTTCGGAATCCGGCGCGTAGAGCTGCACGCCCACGCGCGTCACGATGTGTCCCGCCTTCACGACGAACGCGGCGCCCTCCGGCAACTGATTGCGCGAAGCCAGCGCCTGCGCGAGATCGTCGACGATGAAAGTCGTGGCGAGCCATTCGTTGAGCACGGCGCGCAGACCCGGATCGTCGATGCGCACGAGCGACAGCAGCGGGCGCAGGCCATCGGGCGTCTGAACCGGCTTGCCCGCGGCGGGCGGCGAATAGAACGCGAGCTTGGCGGGCGGCGCGTCGGTGGCGAACGCCTTGACCCAATCCAGATTCGATACTTCCAGCGCGGCGAGGCGCTCGCGCAGCACGGATTCGAGCGCCGCTTCCCAGCCGGTCTCGACGTGCAGCTTTTTCCACAGACGCGGCAGCGCGCCGAGCTCGTGCTTGTCGAGCCACGGCTGGATCTTGCCTTCGGTCTGCACGCTTTCCTGAAGCTGCTTCAACGCGGCGAGGCGCGCTTCGAGCTGATGAATCTGCGCGCTTTCCTTCTGCACGCGCTCTTGCGCTTCGCGGCGCTCGGCGTCCAGACGCGGCGCCGTTTCCTGAGCATCGGCGAGGCGCGCTTGCGCTTCGGCAAGAACCTCTTCGTTCTCGGCGAGTTGCATGCGCAACTCTTCGAGATGCGCTTCATCGGGCGCGTCCAGCCCTTTCGCTTCGCTCTTGAGCCGCTCCTGACGCTGCTGCAATTGCTGAAGCTGCTGATCCGCATTGCGCTGATGCGCCGCTTCGAGCTTGAGCGCCTGTTCCGCGCGCGCGATGCCCGCGCGTTCTTCGTTCAGTTGCGCCTGCGCGTCGCGCCAGCGGGCTTCGAGCGCGGGCAGCGCGTCGTGCTTCGCGGCGGCGGTATCCGCGGCGATCGCGGCTTTTTCCTCGCCTTCGGCGAGCGCTTCGGTGGCGGTGTCGATTTCGTCGTGCGCCTTCTGCGCCTGCACCTGCCATTGCTCGCGCTGCGCGGTAAGCGCGGCGATCTGCGCCTGCACGCGATTGCGCGACTCGACGATGAAGCGGATCTCCGCTTCGAGCCGGCTCACTTCGGCATTGGCTTCGTAGAGCGAGCCTTGCGCGCCTTGCATCGTGTCGCTCGCGCTGTAGTGCGCGACACGCAGCGTTTCCAGTTGCGCTTCGACTTCACGCAGGCGCGCGGTCTGCGCTTCGAGCTCGACCTGCGCCTCGCGAATCGCGCGCTGCTGGCGCTCGGCTTCGTTGCCCGCTTCCTTCTTGCGCAGGAGCCACAGCAGGCGTTGCTTCTCTTCGCCCTCGGCCTGCAACTCCTTGTACTTGGTCGCGACGACCGCCTGCGCTTCGAGCTTCTCGAGATTGTTCGAAAGCTCGCGGACGATGTCCTCGACGCGCGTCAGATTCTCGCGCGTGTCATGCAGACGGTTCTCGGTCTCGCGACGGCGCTCCTTGTACTTCGACACGCCCGCGGCTTCTTCGAGAAACACGCGCAGCTCTTCCGGCTTCGCCTCGATGATGCGCGAGATCATGCCCTGCCCGATGATCGCGTAGGCGCGCGGGCCTAAGCCGGTGCCGAGGAAGATGTCCTGAATGTCGCGGCGGCGCGCGGGCAGATTGTTGATGTAGTAGCTGGAGGTGCCATCGCGTGTCAGCACGCGCTTCACGGCGATTTCGCCGTAGCTGCTCCACTGACCGGCGGCGCGGCCGTCGGCGTTATCGAAAATGAGTTCGACGCTCGCCCGGCTGCCGGGCTTGCGCGCCGTCGATCCATTGAAGATCACGTCCTGCATCGATTCGCCGCGCAGCTCGGAGGCGCGCGATTCGCCGAGCACCCAGCGCACGGCATCGATGATGTTGGACTTGCCACAGCCATTCGGTCCGACCACGCCGACGAGCTGGCCGGGGACCTGGAAATGCGTGGGATCGACGAAGGACTTGAAGCCAGCGAGTTTTATCGAGGTCAGACGCACGGCGATATCGCTGTTTGGAATTGATGACGGAGGATAGATGGCAGACGAACCGCATTGCGGCGCGTCGATCGCATTCGGTCACGCAGCGCGACAACACATGCGTGTCCCGGCGAAGCGGACACCATCATACCATCGCGCGAGTCGATTTCTTTTTGCTTTCCGGCGCGTCTTTCGCGATCTCCGGCGCTTCGGACGCGGGAGACGAGCGCTGCCCGCCCTGCCGATGCACCCATGCCGACAGCACGCACGCCACGACGATGCACGCGCCGCCCGCCCATTCGCGCGGGCCGGGCACTTCGCCTGCGAAGAGCCACGCCGAGAGCGCGGTGACGACGAGTTCGAAGAGCATGATGATCGACGCGCGATTGGCCGGCACGCGCGCGAGCCCGATCTGCACGATCATGTTGTTGCCCGCGAGCACGACGCCCAGCCCGATCACGATCAGCGTCACGGTGGGCAACAGCGCGGCGGCGGGCGGCGCGGGCATCGGCTCGAAGCACGTGACGAGCGACGCGATCAGCGCCGCGCCGCCGAAGATCACGGCCGTGCGCATCTCGGGCTTCATCGCGGGCAAGGTGCGCGTGACCTTGACGACGAGCACGTTGCTCATCGCGAAGCCCATGCCGCCCATGAGGCCCGCCCATTCCGCGAGATCGGCGGGCAGCGGCATGCCGAGCTCGGGCGACCACAGCATCGTCACGGCGCCCGCGAGCGATAGCAGCGAGAGCGCCGCATCGGCGCGCGTCAGGCGCTCTTTAAGGATGAAGTGCGCGAAGATCGCGGTCCACGCGGGCGTCAGATAGAAGAGCAGCAGCACGCGCATCACCTGGCCGTGGATCGCGCCCCACACGAAACCGATATTGGTCACGCCCGCCGCCACGCCGAGCGCGACCAGCAGCCAGTGCCAGGAGAGCGTGCTGATCGAGCGGCGTTTCGCGAGCAGCACGAAGACGCACGCGGCGGCGCTCGTCGTCGCGCTGGCGGCCGTGCCGGAGAGGCCCATCGCGGCGAGCATGCGCATCGGATACCAGACGAGCCCCCACACCGACGCGCCCAGCATGATCGCGAGCGTCGGCCATGCATTGCTAAGGCCGCGGGTCATGCCGGCGCCTCATCTGTTTTTGTTACGGTCATTCGTACTGTCGTCCTTCATGTCGCGCGCCGCTGTCCGTTTCCGGGCCAAGGCCGCGCGCTATAATCCCAGGCTTGCTTCGCGTCCGTTCGATGTCTTCCGATGCCGCGCTCGCAGGCGCTTTTTGCCTCGCACGCATCGCTCACTGCTTACCGGTCACGCCGTGAATCCACTTCTCAAGAAACTTCAGCCTTATCCGTTCGAAAAGCTTCGCGCGCTCTTCAAGGGCATCGAGCCGCGCGCGGGATTCACGCCGATCAGCTTCGGCATCGGCGAGCCGAAGCATCCGACGCCCGCGCTGATCCGCGACGCCGTGATCGATTCGCTCGACGGCCTCGCCTCCTATCCGGCGACGCTCGGCAGCGAGCCGCTGCGCGCGGCGATCGCGGCGTGGGTGATGCAGCGCTATGGCCTCGAATCGATCGATGCGGCGACGCAGGTGCTGCCCGTGTCCGGCTCGCGAGAAGCGCTCTTCGCGCTCGCGCAGACCGTGATCGACAGCCGCACGGCTAGCGCCGCCGAACCGCCCATCGTACTCTGTCCGAACCCGTTCTATCAAATCTACGAAGGCGCGGCCTTGCTCGCGGGCGCCGAGCCGTACTTCGTGAACAGCGATCCGGCGCGCAACTTCGCGTGCGACTATTCCGCGGTGCCCGATCACATCTGGGCGCGCACGCAACTGCTCTATGTATGCTCGCCGGGCAATCCGACGGGCGCGGTGCTCACGCTCGACAACTGGCGCGAGCTTTTCGCGCTGTCGGACAAACACGGCTTCGTGATCGCGTCGGACGAGTGCTATTCGGAAATCTATTTCGACGAAGGCCATCCGCCGCTCGGCGGCCTCGAAGCGGCGCGGCTGCTCGATCGCGGTTTCGATCGCCTCGTCATGTTGTCCAGCCTGTCGAAACGCTCGAACGTGCCCGGCATGCGCTCGGGGTTCGTCGCGGGCGACGCGTCGGTCTTGAAGGATTTCCTGCTCTATCGCACGTATCACGGCGCGGCGCTGTCGACGGTATTTCAACGCGCGAGCGTCGTCGCGTGGCAGGATGAAACGCACGTGCGCGACAACCGCGCGAAGTATCTGAAAAAATTCCAGACAGTCACGCCGATGCTCGCCGACGTGCTCGACGTGCGCCTGCCCGACGCCGCGTTCTACCTCTGGGCGAACGTTTCGGGCACCGGGCTCACGGATACCGAGTTCGCGGCGCGCCTGTACGCCGACTATAATGTGACGGTTCTGCCGGGCTCTTTTCTCGCTCGCTTCGCGCACGGCACGAATCCCGGTGAAGGTTTCGTGCGTATCGCGCTCGTGGCCGAAACCGCGGAATGTGTCGAAGGAGCCCGCCGCATCGTCGAATTCTGCCGCTCGCTCAAGTCCTGACTGACATTGAGCGCAGCCGGTCCAATCCTCCATCCTTGATACCACTATGTCGCAACAACTTCAGAGCATCATCGATACCGCCTGGGAAAACCGCGCCGAGCTGTCGCCCAAGGCCGCGCCCGCCGAAGTCCGCGAAGCCGTCGCGCACGCCATCGAGCAGCTCGACAAAGGCCAGATGCGCGTTGCCGAGAAGCGCGACGGCGACTGGGTCGTGAATCAGTGGCTGAAGAAAGCCGTGCTGCTCTCGTTCCGCCTGGAAGACAACGCGCCGATGCCCGCGGGCGGCTACTCCCAGTTCTACGACAAGGTGCCCTCGAAGTTCGCCAGCTACACGGCCGAAGACTTCGCGGCGGGCGGCTTTCGCGTCGTGCCGCCGGCCATCGCGCGCCGCGGCTCGTTCATCGCGAAGAACGTCGTGCTGATGCCGTCGTACACGAACATCGGCGCGTATGTCGATGAAGGCACGATGGTGGACACATGGGCCACCGTCGGCTCGTGCGCGCAGATCGGCAAGAACGTGCATCTGTCGGGCGGCGTGGGCATCGGCGGTGTGCTGGAGCCGCTGCAGGCAAACCCGGTCATCATCGAGGACAACTGCTTCATCGGCGCGCGTTCGGAAGTCGTGGAAGGCGTGATCGTCGAAGAGAATTCCGTCATTTCGATGGGCGTGTATCTCGGCCAGTCGACCAAGATCTACGACCGCGAAACCGGCGAAGTCAGCTACGGCCGCATTCCGGCGGGCTCGGTCGTCGTCGCGGGCAATCTGCCTTCGAAGGACGGCTCGCACAGCCTGTACTGCGCGGTGATCGTCAAGAAGGTCGATGCCAAGACGCGCGCGAAGGTCGGCCTGAACGAACTGCTGCGAGGCGACTGATCGTGGCGCGCGGCTCGACCCCGACCACGGTCGTCTACGGCATTCCGAATTGCGACACCGTGAAGAAAGCGCGCGTGTGGCTGGAAGAGCACGGCGTGCCGTTCGAGTTTCACGACTTCAAGAAGGCTGGCGTGTCGAACGCGCTGATCCAGGACTGGCTGAAGGACGTGCCGCTCGAGCAGCTCATCAACAAGCGCGGCACGACGTGGCGCGGCTTGTCGGATGTGCACAAGGCCGAAGCCGATACGACCGGCGGCGCCATCGCGCTGATGATCCACAAGCCGTCGATCATCAAGCGGCCGGTCGTCGTCGTGAACGGGCGCGTGAAGACGCTCGGATTTTCCGCCGAGCAGTACGAAACGCTCTTCGCCTGAAGTGAACGCGATGACTGTGAACTCGACGGTCATCGCAAGATTGCTACGAGTGCCGGCCTGCGCGCCGGCATTTTTTTATCGCATCGATTCAATACGACCATGTCCGGCACCCTCTCCCTCACCGAAGCGCTGATCGAACGCGCATCCGTCACGCCCGACGATCAGGCTTGTCAGGCGCTCATGATCGAGCGGCTTGCGGCGATCGGCTTCGAATGTGAAACGATCCAATCGGGCGGCGTCACCAACCTGTGGGCCGTGAGGCGCGGCACGGACGCGTCGGCCAAATTGCTCGCGTTCGCCGGCCACACCGATGTCGTGCCGACCGGTCCGCTCGAACAATGGACCTCGCCCCCCTTCACGCCCACTCACCGCGACGGCAAGCTTTTCGGCCGCGGCGCGGCGGACATGAAGGCGTCGCTCGCGGCGTTCGTCGTGTCGAGCGAAGAGTTCGTCGCAAAGCATCCTGAGCATCGCGGCACGCTCGCGTTTCTCATCACGAGCGATGAAGAAGGCCCCGCGACCGACGGCACGATCAAGGTCGTCGAAGCGTTGCAGGCGCGCGGCATACGGCTCGACTACTGCATCGTCGGCGAGCCGACATCGAACGCCACGCTCGGCGACATGGTCAAGAACGGCCGGCGCGGCTCGATGACAGGCAAGCTCGTCGTCAAGGGCGTGCAGGGACATATTGCGTATCCGCATCTCGCGAAGAATCCGGTGCATCTGCTCGCGCCCGCGCTCGCAGAACTCGTCGCCGAGCGCTGGGACGACGGCAACGAATACTTCCCGCCGACCACCTGGCAAGTGTCGAACCTGCACTCCGGCACCGGCGCGACCAACATCATTCCCGGCCACGCCGATCTGATGTTCAACTTCCGCTTCTCGACGGCGAGCACGGTCGAGAGCCTGCAAAGCCGCGTGCACGCGATTCTCGACCGGCACGGCCTCGACTACGATCTGACATGGATCGTGAGCGGCCTGCCCTTTCTCACGCCGCGCGGCGCGCTGTCGGAGGCGCTCGAAAAAGCCATCGTCGATGAAACCGGCGTGCGCACCGAACTGTCTACCACGGGCGGCACCTCCGATGGACGCTTCATCGCGCGCATCTGCGATCAGGTCGTGGAGTTCGGCCCGCCCAACGGCACGATTCACAAGATCGACGAGCATGTCGAGGTGCGCTTCATCGAGCCGTTGAAGAACGTCTACCGGCGCGTGCTCGAACAACTGATCGCCTGAATTCAATCTCACAATAAAAAGGAGCCTTCGATGGCGCTGCCCTTCACCACCGTGCGCGACCTGCTGCGCTTCGGCGTCTCGCGCTTCACCGAAGCAGGCCTGTCGTTCGGCCACGGCTCGGCCAATGCTTACGACGAAGCCGCGTATCTGATCCTGCATACGCTGCATCTGCCGCTCGACACGCTCGACCCGTTCCTCGACGCGCGCCTGCTAGACGAAGAAATCGACGCCGTCATGAAAGTGATCGAGCGCCGCGCGAAGGAACGCATTCCCGCCGCGTACATCACGCAGGAAGCCTGGATGCACGGCCGCCGCTTCTATGTCGACGAGCGCGTGATCGTGCCGCGCTCGTTCATCGGCGAATTGCTGCAGGACGGCTTGCAGCCGTATGTCGCCGATCCGGATCAGGTCACGCGCGTGCTCGAACTGTGCACCGGCTCGGGGTGTCTTGCGATTCTCGCGGCGCAGGCCTTCGAGAACGCCGATGTCGATGCCGTCGACATCTCCGCCGATGCGATCGCGGTCGCGCGCCGCAACGTCGACGAATACGGACTCGACGAGCGCGTGAGTCTCTACGAAGGCGACCTGTACGCGCCGCTGCCGTCCGCGCGCTACGAGGTGATCATCACCAATCCGCCCTACGTCAACGCGCAGGCGATGCAGGCGCTGCCGGAAGAGTACCGCCACGAGCCCGAACTCGCGCTCGCGGGCGGCGCGGACGGCATGGACGTCGTGCGGCGCGTCGTGCGCGACGCACGCAACTGGCTGACCGAGGACGGCGTGCTCGTCGTCGAAATCGGCAACGAGCGGCCGAACGTGGAAGCCGCGCTCGGCGGTCTCGATCTCGTCTGGCTCTCGACCAGCGCCGGCGACGACAACGTGTTCCTGATCCAGGCCGCCGATCTCCCGGCGTAAACCCTCTGCCTGACAGAACGTTGCGGCGACGCACGCTGCAACGTTCGCCAACACTTCGCGCGGAAGGGTTGGGTAAGATGGCAAATCGCCATTAGCGAAGCACTTCGCTCCCTCTCGCGCCTATGCAAGCATCCGACTGGCTACACCTCGGCACGCTCGTGATGGCCGCGCATGTCCTCGGCGTGATCGCCGCGATCCATGCCGTCATCAACACTCGCACGTCGCAAGGCGCGGTGGCGTGGGCGGTGTCGCTCGTCGCGATGCCTTACTTCACGCTGATTCCCTACCTCTTTCTTGGCCGCAGCAAGTTCGCGGGCTATATCGACGAGCGGCGGCTGGAAATCGAAATCCTGCGCAGCCGCTCGAAACCCGCCGAATGGGACTCGGGCGCACGCAGCGATGCGCCCGAAACGGCGGCGCTCGTCGATGCCAGCGGCGCACGCGGCGAGATCGCGCCGGGACCGGCGGCCTATCTCGGCAATCCGACCATCCGCACGTTGCAGCGGCTCTCCGGCATGCCGTTCCTGCGCGGCAACTCGGCGCGCGTGCTCATCAATGGCGATGCCACCTTCAACGCGATCCTCGAAGCGATCGCCGCGGCCGAACGCTATGTCGTCGTGCAGTTCTTCATCGTGCGCGCCGACGAACTCGGCGACAAACTCAAGGACGCGCTCATCAAAAAGGCCCAGGCGGGCGTGCGCGTGTACTTCCTTTACGACAGCATCGGCAGCTTCGACCTGCCGCATCGCTACGTGAACGCGTTGCGCGCGGGCGGCGTCGAGGCGCATCCGTTCGCGGCCACGCGCAAGTTCGTGCATCGCTTCCAGATCAACTTCCGCAATCATCGGAAGATCGTCGTGGTGGACGGCAAGTGCGCGTTCGTCGGCGGGCATAACGTGGGCGTCGAGTATCTCGGCGGCAATCCGCGGCTTTCGCCGTGGCGGGACACGCACGTGGAAGTGCGCGGTCCGGCGGTCGCGAGCATCCAGTTCGTGTTCACCGAAGACTGGTACTGGGCGACGCAGCGTCTGCCCGAACTCGGCCCCGCGCCGCATTCGGACGGAAACATGCACTGCATGGTGCTGTCGAGCGGTCCTGCCGACAAACAGGAAACCTGCTCGCTCTTTTTCGTCGAGGCGATCAACGCGGCGCGCGAACGTATCTGGATCACGTCGCCCTATCTGATTCCCGACGAGGCCGTGTTCTCGGCGTTGAGGCTCGCGGTGATGCGCGGCGTGGACGTGCGCATCCTGATTCCGAGCCGGCGCGATCATCGCGTGGTGTTCGCCGCGTCACGGCTCTATGCGTACGATCTCGTCCAGGCGGGCGTGCGCATCTTTCGCTACCAGCCGGGCTTTCTGCATCAGAAGGTCGTGCTCGTCGACGACATCGCCGCTTCGATCGGCAGCGCGAATCTCGATAACCGGTCGTTTCGCCTGAACTTCGAGATCACGGTCCTGACGGTCGATCGCGCGTTCGCGAGCCAGGTCGAATCGATGCTGCTCGCGGACTTCGCGGAATCCTTCGAGATCGACAGCGACGATTATCGCGGCAAGGCGTTCTGGCGGCGCATGGCGATGCACGTCGCGCGCCTTTTCTCGCCGATCCTGTGAGCGCGCCCGACGCTCAGAGCAGCTTCTCGATGTCCTCGGTGATCGCCTCCGGCTTCGTCTGCGGCGCATAACGCTTGATGACGCTCCCTTTCCGGTCGACGAGAAACTTCGTGAAGTTCCATTTGATCGCTTCGATGCCGAGCAGACCCGGCTCCTTGTCCTTCAGATATTTGTAGAGCGGATGCGCGTTCGCGCCGTTCACCTCGATCTTGGCGAACATCGGAAACGTGACGCCGTAGTTCTTCTCGCAGAAGGCGCCGATCTGCCCGGCGTCGCCCGGCTCCTGCTTGCCGAACTGGTTGCACGGGAACCCGAGAACCTCGAAACCGCGCGCCGAGAATTGCTGGTAGATCTCCTGCAAACCCTTGTACTGCGGCGTGAAACCGCATTCGCTCGCCGTATTCACGATGAGCAGCACCTTGTCGCGGTAGGTGTCGAGACCGACGGTCGCACCGTCGAGTGTTTCGGCCGTGAAGCCGTAGATGCCTTCGTTGGCTGCGCTCATGGCGTGCTCCGCGAAATGAAGTCGATGAAAGATAGGCGATGCTAACCCGGCGCGCGTTCGTCTGCCATTGGCCGAACGGCCGACCCCTGCCTCGCAGGCGGTCCGGTCTAAAATAGCGCTTTCCCTCAAAAGCCGCGCCCCTTCGCCGCCCCTCCGACGTGATCCGTTTCAATCAGTTCAGCCTGTCCCGCGGCACCAAGCCGCTCTTCGAAGACACGAGCTTCACGCTCAACCCGGGCGAGAAAGCCGGTCTCGTCGGCGCGAACGGCGCGGGCAAGTCCACGCTCTTTTCCGTGCTGCGCGGCGAGCTGCACGCGGACGGCGGCGATTTTTCGATGCCGCCGTCGTGGCGCATCGCGCATGTCGCGCAGGAAACGCCCGCCGTGGACCGCAGCGCGCTCGATTACACGCTCGACGGCGACACGCATCTGCGCGAGATCGAAGCGCGTATCGCGGCGGCCTCCGCCGCGCACGAAGGCGCCGCCGAAGCCGAAGCCCACGCAGCGTTCGCCGACGCCGACGGCTACACCGCGCCCGCGCGCGCCGAAACGCTTCTGCTCGGCCTCGGCTTCACGCTCGAGCAGACGCGCGAGCCGGTAACGAGCTTCTCGGGCGGCTGGCGCATGCGGCTGAACCTCGCGCAGGCGCTGATGTGCCCGTCCGACCTGCTGCTCCTCGACGAACCGACCAACCACCTCGACCTGGACGCCATCGTCTGGCTGGAAGACTGGCTCGGGCGCTATCCGGGTACGCTCGTCGTCATTTCGCACGATCGCGAGTTTCTCGATTCGGTCTGCAATGTCACGCTGCATCTGGACAATCGTCAGGTGAAGCGTTATGGAGGCAACTACAGCCAGTTCGAAGTGCTGCGCGCGCAGCAGATCGCGTTGCAGCAAAGCGCGTATGAAAAGCAGCAGAAGACCGTCGAGCATCTGCAGAGCTTCATCAACCGTTTCAAGGCCAAGGCAACCAAGGCGAAGCAGGCGCAAAGCCGCGTGAAGGCGCTGGAGAAGATGGAGCTCATCGCGCCCGCGCATGCGAGTTCGCCCTTCACGTTCGAATTCCGCGAGCCCGATGCCGCGCCCAATCCGATGATGGTCATGGAAAGCGTGCGCTGCGGCTATCACAACGACGCGGGCGGCGAGATTCCGATCGTCGAGGGCGTGACGCTGTCGATTCAGAACGGCCAGCGCATCGGCTTGCTCGGCGCGAACGGCCAGGGCAAGTCGACGCTCATCAAGACGCTCGCGCAGACGCTCGAACCGCTTTCCGGCGACGTGCGACAGGGCAAAGGCCTGCAAATCGGCTATTTCGCGCAGCATCAGCTCGAAACCCTGCGCCCCGACGATTCCGCGATTCAGCATCTCGCGCGCCTCGCGCCCGACACGCGCGAGCAGGAACTGCGCGATTTCCTCGGCAGCTTCAACTTTTCCGGCGAGATGGCGACGGCGAAAATCGCGCCCTTCTCGGGCGGCGAGAAGGCGCGGCTCGCGCTGGCGCTCATCATCTGGCAGAAGCCGAATCTGCTGCTGCTCGACGAGCCGACCAACCACCTCGACCTCGAAACGCGTCACGCGCTGACCATGGCGCTCGCGCAGTTCGAAGGCACGCTGATTCTCGTGTCGCACGACCGGCATCTGCTGCGCGCGACCACCGATACCTTCATGCTCGTCGCGAAGCATCGTCTGAATCCTTTCGACGGCGATCTCGACGATTACCGCGACTGGCTCCTGCAACACGCCGCCGAGACGCGCGCGGCGGCGAAGGAAGCCGGCGGCGCGGCCTCGGGCGACGCGCAGGACAGCGGGCCGAATCGCAAGGAACAGCGCCGGCAGGAAGCGCAGGAGCGGCAAAAGTTTGCGCATCTGAGGAAGCCGCTGCAATCGCGCATCGCGAAGATCGAGAAGGAGATGGAAAAGCTCAACGCGGAGAAGACGCAGCTCGATGCGTTCGTCGCCGAGCCCGCGAGTTACGAAGCCGCGATGAAGACGAAACTCACCGAGACGATCCGCCGTCAGGGCGAAGTCAATGCGCGCCTCGAAACGCTCGAAATGGAGTGGCTCGAAACGCACGAGGAACTGGAGCAGATCGGCTCATAACCGGAGATCGACGACTTGACGCCTTCTCTTACCGGCCTGCGCGTGCTCGATCTGACGCGGCTTCTTCCGGGTCCCGTCGCCACGTTGCGGCTCGCCGAACTCGGCGCCGACGTGCTCAAGATCGAGCCGCCCGGCGAAGGCGACTACGCGCGCACGATGCTGCAAACCGAAGCCGACCGGCAAAACGACACGCCGAGCGCGTTCTATCGCATCGTCAATCGCGGCAAGCGGCAACTCACGCTCGATCTCAAAACGGACGAAGGCCGCGCGAAGCTGATCGAACTCGCGCGCGACGCGGATGTTCTGGTCGAAAGTTTCCGCCCTTCGGTGATGGCGCGACTGGGCGTCGGCTATGACGTGTTGCGCGAGGCCAATCCGAAGATCGTCTATTGCGCGATCACGGGCTTCGGCAGCGACGGCCCGTTCGCGCAAAAGGCCGGTCACGATCTGAACTACATCGCGTACGCGGGCGTGCTCGATCAGCTCGCGACGCGTGACGGCACGCCTGTCGCGCCGAACTTTCAGTTGGCGGATCTGCTCGGCGGCGCGCTCTCGGCCGTCATGGAAATACTCGCGGCGGCGTGGCATGTCGCACGCGGCGGCGAAGGCCGCTGCCTGAATGTCTCGATGACGCACGCGACGCACGCGCACAACGTGATGGCGCATATCGCGCTCGCCAATGCCAACGAAGCGGGGACGCGGGCCGGAGCGGGCCTCCTGAACGGCGGCGTGCCCTGCTACGACGTGTATCGCACGCGCGACGACCGCTTCGTCGCGGTCGGCGCGCTGGAACTGAAGTTCTGGCAGACCTTGTGCGAGGCGCTCGACCGCCCCGACTGGGCGAAGCGGCACTGGAGTCTCGGACAGGCGATCGGCGGAGCGGACGCGGCGGAATTGTCGGCGCAGCTTGCCGCGCGCTTTCGTGAGCGCACGCGCGACGAATGGATGACGCTGCTCGAGCCGCTCGATTGCTGCGTTGCGCCCGTGCTCACGCCCGCCGAAGCGGCGGCGCATCCGCTCTTTCGGGAAGCCTAACGCCGGGGCAGAACCTGGCGCGGCTGATGTTCGTCGTCGACGAGCACGTGCTTGCGGCCCGTCACATGCTGGCGAATGGTCGCGACGACCTGATCCTCGGTGATATCGGCCGCGACGACGCGGCGCGAGATCTGCCCTTGCTCGTCGATCCATTCGACGATCCGGCAACCGCTGCCCCAAGGCTGCTGAAGCGGCGCCGAGACGCGGCATCCGCGCAGATGGAACGCGGGCTTCGGCCGGGTTGATTTTGAGTGTTTCAATGCGTGGTCCTCTCGATCCTTCCAGCCCCTTCGCCTTTTGAACTGCCTCGAGCAAAGTTGGCCAGGTCCGTAGCCCCGTTAGGATAGAAAAACCGCGCCTCGCTTGGGTTACATAGAGCAACCGGATTCTTACGCCCCGTTACGAAGGGCCCGATCACTTCGTCATTCGAGATCGCGAACTCGGTCGATTGCTTCCTCGATGCGGTCCACCGCGATCACCTTCAGGCCGTCGATCGCCTGTTTCGGCGCGTTCGCCTTCGGAATCAGCGCCATCGAGAAACCGAGCTTGGCAGCTTCCTTCAGACGATCCTGACCGCGCGGCGAGGGCCGGATTTCGCCGGCCAGCCCCACTTCGCCGAACGTGATGAGGCCCTTGGGCAGCGGCTTGTTGCGCATCGACGAGTGAATGGCGAGCAGCACGGCCAGATCGGCGGCAGGCTCGGTGATCTTCACGCCGCCGACCGCGTTCAGGAACACGTCCTGATCGAAACACGCGATGCCCGCGTGCCTGTGCAACACGGCCAGCAACAGCGCCAGCCGATTCTGCTCCAGACCGACCGCGAGCCGGCGCGGATTGGGCACGTGCGCCGTATCGACGAGCGCCTGCACCTCGACCAGAAGCGGCCGCGAGCCTTCCTGCGTCACGAGCACGCACGAACCCGGCACGCTCTGCTCGTGTTGCGACAGGAACAGCGCCGACGGATTCGCGACGCCGCGCAAGCCCTTCTCCGTCATCGCGAAGACGCCGAGTTCGTTGACCGCGCCGAAGCGATTCTTGAACGCGCGCACGAGCCTGAACGACGAATGCGTGTCGCCCTCGAAATACAGCACGGTATCGACGATATGTTCGAGCACGCGCGGCCCCGCGAGACTGCCCTCCTTCGTCACGTGGCCGACCATGATGATCGACGTGCCCGTCTGCTTGGCGATGCGCGTCAGTTGCGCCGCGCACTCGCGCACCTGCGCGACCGAGCCGGGCGCGGATGTCAGCGCTTCCGAGTAAATGGTCTGGATCGAGTCGATCACCGCAACTTCGGGCCGTTGCTCGTCGATGGTCGCCTGGATTTTTTCGAGCTGGATTTCCGCCAGCAACCCGAGATCGCCGACCGCGCTCGCTTCGCCGATCAACCCGAGCCGCTGCGCGCGCAACGCGATCTGCGCGCCGGATTCCTCGCCGCTCACGTAGAGCGCGGGCCGCTCGCGGGCAATTTCCGCGAGCGATTGCAACAGCAGCGTCGATTTGCCGATGCCCGGATCGCCGCCGATCAGCACCACGCCGCCCGGCACCAGACCGCCGCCCAGAACGCGGTCGAACTCGCCGACGCCGGTCGTGAAGCGCGGCACGTCCGACGCCTCGATTTCAGCGAGCTTGCGCACCGGCGAACTCTTCGCGAGCGCCTGAAAGCGATGCGCCGACGCCGCCTGCTCCACCGATTCCACCAGCGTGTTCCACGCCCCGCACGCGGCGCACTGGCCCGTCCATTTCGGCGACTGTCCGCCGCATTCGCTACACGTATAGAGCGTTTTTGCTTTTGCTGCTTTCGCCACACAGAGCCTTGCTTCGAATTGCGTCATCGACGCTGAAAGAGTTATTCCGCGCGCACCGGCACGCGCTGCGCGATCGCGCACATGAGTTCATAGCCGATGGTGCCCGCCGCGCTGGCGACGTCGTCAATCGGCAGATTCGCGCCCCACAGTTCGACGCGCGAACCGATGCCCGCACCCGGGCACGGCGTGAGGTCGACGGTCAGCATGTCCATCGATACGCGGCCGACGAGCTTCGTCCTCACGCCATCGACGATCACCGGCGTGCCTTCCGGCGCCACGCGCGGATAGCCGTCCGCGTAGCCGCACGCGACCACGCCGACGCGCATCGACGTGCCCGCCGTATAAGTCGAGCCATAGCCGATGCTGCTTCCCGCGTCCACCGTCTGCACGGCGATCAGCTCGGACTGGAACGTCATCGCGGGCTTGAGACCCGTGCCGGCGATGTCGGCGGTCACGCCCGACGGTGACGCGCCGTACAGCATGATGCCCGGCCGCACCCAGTCGACATGCGCGTCCGGGTGCCACAGCACCGCCGCCGAATTGGCGAGGCTGCGCGCGCCCGAAATGCCTTCCGCGCCGCGCTCGAACGCCTCGAGTTGATGCGCGATGCCGCGCGGGGCGTCGGCATCGGAAAAATGGGTCATGAGCGTGATCTGGCCGATGCCCTGCACGGCGCGCGCCCGCTCCCACGCGGTACGGAACTTTTCCGGCGTGTAGCCGAGGCGGTTCATGCCGCTGTTCATCTTCAGCTGGATGTTGATGGGCTTCGACAGGCGCGCCATTTCCAGCATGCGCAACTGCTCGTCGCAGTGCACCGCCGTGGTCAGGCTGTAGCGGTCGACCACGTCGATGTCGGTCGGCCGGAAAAAGCCTTCCAGCAAAAGAATCGGCCCCGCCCAGCCCAATTCACGCAACTTCGCGGCTTCTTCGAGGTCGAGAAGGCCAAAGCCGTCTGTTGCGCGCAAGCCCGGGAACGCTCGCGCGAGTCCGTGGCCATACGCATTGGCCTTGACGACGGCCCAGATCTTGGATTTCGGCGCGTACTTGCGTGCAATGGCGAGGTTGTTGGCGAGTGCGGCGGTGTGGATCGTTGCAGAAAGGGGGCGAGGCATGAGCGTTTGGTGGAATTGCAGTGAGTGCGGTCCAAAGGGTGAGCATACGACAGTGGGACGCGTCGCGCTGCTCCGACCGGGACACCTTGCGAATCAGTATCTTATGAGGAATCTCAGGCACGAACGTGTCATTTCTCGCGCGATCGAGATTACTGCTAGTCAGAATGCGCCTATTTTCGTGTTATAAAGCCGTGCGCACAACCCATTTCGAAAGGCATAAGCCCGAGCGCATGACAGGCGCCCGGGGCGGATCACCCGCAGTGAGGAAAGCTTCGGATCAGATGAAAAAAGGTTTTTACACCATCATGGCCGCGCAGTTTTTCTCTTCGCTGGCCGACAACGCTCTACTGATCGCTGCCATTGCACTGCTGAAAGACCTTCACGCGCCGAACTGGATGACGCCGCTGCTCAAGCTGTTCTTCGTCCTGTCGTATGTGATTCTCGCGGCTTTCGTCGGTGCTTTCGCGGATTCCCGGCCCAAGGGCCACGTGATGTTCGTGACCAACACGATCAAGGTCGTCGGTTGCCTGACGATGCTCTTCGGCGCGCATCCGCTGCTCGCGTATGGCATCGTCGGCTTCGGCGCCGCCGCGTATTCGCCGGCGAAGTACGGCATTCTCACCGAACTCCTGCCGGCCGACCGGCTCGTCGCCGCGAACGGCTGGATCGAAGGCACGACCGTCGGCTCGATCATTCTCGGCACCGTGATGGGCGGCGCGCTCATCAGCCCGCATATCGCGAGTCACCTGTTGTCGCTGAACATTCCGCGCATCCACACGCCCGCCGAAGCCGCGATGCTCGTCATCGTGCTGATGTACATCGTCGCCGCGATGTTCAACCTGCGCATTCCCGACACCGGCGCGCGCTATCCGAAGCAGGAAACGCGGCCGCTCAAGCTCATCACCGATTTCGCCGACTGTTTTCTCGTGCTGTGGCGCGACAAGCTCGGCCAGATCTCGCTCGCCGTCACGACGCTCTTCTGGGGCGCGGGCGCGACGCTTCAGTTCATCGTGCTGAAATGGGCCGAAGTGTCGCTCGGCATGACGCTTTCCCAGGCGGCGATCCTGCAGGCGGTGATCGCGGTCGGCGTCGCGGTAGGCGCGGTGCTCGCGGCCGCGCGCGTGCCGCTCAAGCGCTCGTTGAGCGTGCTGCCTGTGGGTATCATCATGGGCCTCGCCGTCATGCTGATGGCCTTCTACACGCGCCACCTCTTTCCCGCGCACTGGGGCATCTACTTCGGCAAGATGCACTTCCCCGGCTATCTGCTCGTCGCGTATCTGTTCCTGATGATCGTCGGCGGTCTGTCGGGCTTTTTCGTCGTGCCGATGAACGCGCTGCTCCAGCATCGCGGACACGTGCTGCTTTCCGCCGGACATTCCATCGCCGTGCAGAACTTCAACGAGAACCTCTCGGTGCTCGTCATGCTGTGCCTCTACGCGGTGCTCGTGTGGCTCGACATGCCGATCCAGTTCGTCATCGTGCTGTTCGGCTCGTTCGTCTGCCTGATGATGTACTTCGTGATGCGGCGGCATCAGGCCAATCAGCGCGCGTTCGATTCGGTCGCGCTGATCGGCGAAGCGCGGCACTGAGACGTCGCGCGCCTTCATTTCGATCGACTCCATCATGCTCGCCGCCGACCTCTTCTCGTTCGTCAACCGCGTGCGCGAACGCGCGCCGCTCGTGCACTGCCTGACGAATCTTGTCGTCACGAACTTCACCGCGAACGTGCTGCTTGCGATCGGCGCCGCGCCGGCGATGGTCGTCGCGCGCGAGGAAGTCGGCGAGTTCGCGCCCATCGCCAATGCGCTGTCGGTCAATCTCGGCACGCTCGACGTGCCGCAGAGCCGCGCGATCCGCGCCGCCGTCGAGGCCGCCAACGGCGCGGGCAAGCCGTGGGTGCTCGATCCCGTCGCGGTCGGCCCGCTTGCGTTCCGCACGGAGTTCGCGCTCGATCTGCTCGATTCGAAGCCCGCGGTGATTCGCGGCAACGCGTCGGAGATCATCAGCCTGTCGGGCGGCGCCGCGAGCGGGCGCGGCGTCGACAGCACCGCCGCCACCGATGCCGCGCTCGATGCCGCGCAAGTCCTCGCGCTGAAGACGCAGGCCGTGGTCGCGGTGACGGGCCAGACCGATTACGTGACCGATGGCCGCCGCGTCATCGCGCTGTCGAACGGCTCGCCGCTGATGACGCGCGTGACGGGCGTCGGCTGCGCGCTCTCCGCGACGGTCGCGGCGTTCGTCGGCACGGCATCGGATCGCGACGAGTTCTGGGCCGCGACGGTCGCCGCGATCGCGTATTCGACCATCGCGGGCGAACTCGCCGCGCGCGACGCGGCCCTGCCCGGAAGTTTCGCCGTCGCGTATCTGGACCGGCTCGCCTCGCTCGATGCCGAAGCGTTCGAAAAAACGCTCGTGCAGCGCGACATCGTGTCCGGCTGATCATGCGCGCTTCGTTCGATCTCTCGCTCTATCTCGTGCTCGATCCGGTGCAGTGCGGCGGGCACGATGCCGCGATCGCCGTCGCGCGTGCCGCGCTCGAAGGCGGCGCGACCATCGTGCAACTGCGCGCACCCGAATGGCACAAGCGCGCATGGTTCGACCTCGCGCGCGCGGTGTTGCCGATCACGCGCGCGCACGGCGTGCCGTTCGTCATCAATGATCATGTCGATGTCGCGCTGGCCGTCGGCGCCGATGGCGTGCATATCGGGCAACGCGATCTGCCCGCCGATGCCGCGCGTCGGTTGCTCGGGCCGGATGCGCTGATCGGTTTGTCGGTATCGAATCCCGATGAAACCGCGGACGCGCAAAAGCTCGCGGGCGTCATCGACTATCTCGGCGCGGGACCGGTGTACGCGACGCCGACGAAAACCGACGCCTCCACGCCCTGCGGCATCGACGGCCTCGCTGAAATCTGCGCCGCCGCACGCTTGCCGACCGTGGCGATCGGCGGCATCCAGGCGCATAACGCCGCCGACGTGATGCGCGCGAAGCCCGCCGGTCTCGCCGTGGTCTCGGCCATCTGCAAGGCCGCCGACCCGCGCGAAGCCGCCGCGGCATTGCGCGCGACCGTCCTGCGCGCCCGAACCTGATTCCGCTATGTCCGCCACGAAAACCATTCCCAACGTGCTCACGATCGCAGGCTCCGACTCGGGCGGCGGCGCGGGCATCCAGGCCGATCTGAAGGCCTTCTCCGCGCTCGGCGCGTACGGCGCGAGCGTCGTCACGGCGCTCACCGCGCAGAACACGCGCGGCGTCACGGCGGTCCATGCGCCGGAACCGGCGTTCATCACCGCGCAGCTCGACGCAGTGTTCGACGACATCCGCATCGATGCCGTGAAGATCGGCATGCTGGCGAACGCGGGCATCGTGCGCGCGGTCGCCGATGCGCTGAAGCGTCATCGGCCCAGACATGTGGTGCTCGACACCGTGATGATTTCAAAGAGCAATCACGCGCTGCTCGCGCCCGACGCGGTCGCCGCGCTGCGCGACGAATTGCTGCCGCTCGCGACGCTCGTCACGCCGAATCTGCCGGAAGCGGCGGCGCTGCTCGGCGTCGAAAGCGCCGTCGATGAAGACGCGATGGTCCGTCAGGGCGAAGCATTGCGCGCGCTCGGCGCGCAGGCCGTGCTGATGAAAGGCGGCCATCTGGCGTCCTCCGACAGTCCCGACTGGCTCATCGAGGCGAACGGTTCGCTCAGGCTCGGCGGCGCGCGCGTGCCGCTCAAGAACACGCACGGCACGGGCTGCACGTTGTCGTCGGCGATCGCGGCGCTGATCCCGCAAACCGATGATCTCGCGAGCGCGACGGCCGAGGCCAAGCGCTATCTCACCGGCGCGATCGAGGCGAGCGTGCGGCTCGACGTGGGTCACGGCGTCGGTCCGGTGCATCACTTCTATCGCTGGTGGTAAGCGGCGCGGCAATCAGGGCGCCGATGCGGCGAACTCGCGCGCACGCGCGGGCCAGTCGTCCGGCACGATGAAACCGCGCGATTCCTCGATCCATTTCCCCGCGTCGTCACGCGCATAAGCCGCGATCATCGTCGGCGCGATGGTCGTTTCCAGACGCGCGCGGATCGCATCCGATTCCGCGATCAACGTCGCGGCGGCCGCCGCATCGAGACGCCGCGACGCGAGCCATGCCATGCGCGGCTGCACGACCCACGCGCGCGCATCGTCGGATACGTTCGCCCGCGCCTCGCGCCATTCCGACGCCGTCAGCCACCATCCGCGCAAATGACTCGCGCCGATCTCGGGCGCCGGCTCGACATGCGCGTCTCCGACACCGTGATAGAAGAGCCGCCCCTTGATGAACAACTGCGCGCGCCACGGCCCTTCGAAGCCGAGCGCGGCGAATTCCGCGCGCGAGGTCAAGGCAAGCTGATGCGTGACGAGCCGCGCGTGCTTCAGATCGAAGCGGTCCTGGAGATTCGGTCCGACATAATCGGACAGACGCACGGCACTCGCTGCATCGGCATCGCCGATATGCAGGTAGAACTTCACCGCCAGTTCCCAGTGCAGCCGCACGCCGTTCGCCGATTCGAGCAGAAAATCGCATTCGCCGATGGTGCGCCGCTGGCGTCGCAACGACACGTTCGCCGCGACGAGGCGCGCCGCCGGTCCGTGCGAGAGGAAGAACCGGATGAGGCTCTCGGCGTAGATACCGAGGCGCGTGAGCTTGGGATCGCGCGCGTGATCGTGGAGCGGCTGCGGCGCGGCATCGAGCGTCGCGAGCCAGTCGAGCGTTGCGTCGCGCTCTTGTGTCGAGGCGAGCGGATGCGCGAGAGGCACGTCGCCCTCGCGCAATAGATCGGGCGCAAAAAGCAGCCAGGCGAGATCGCGGACCGTGACGTCGTCGAAACGATCGACGAGTCGCGTGAGCTCGCTCGCCTGCGTGGCCATCAGACGCCGCCCTTCTGCGCTCCTTGCTCGACGCCGAGCGCGGCGAGCGCCTCGCGATACGTGTTGCGCGCGAGGCAGAGATCGGCCCACGCCTTCGACTTGTCCTGAAGGCTGCGCAACAGATAGGCCGGGTGATACGTGACGATGACCGGCACGCCGCGATACTCGTGCACGCGCCCGCGCATCGACGCGATGCTGGCCTCGTTCTTCAGGAGACTTTGCGCGGCGAAGCGCCCCATCGCGACGATGACCTTCGGCTTCACGAGCTCGACCTGCCGTTGCAGATACGGCTCGCAGCGCGCGACTTCATCGAGTTCGGGATTGCGGTTGCCGGGCGGGCGGCACTTGATCACGTTCGCGATATAGACGTTCGACTGACGCGACAGCGTGAGCGCGCGCAGCATGTTGTCGAGCAGCTTGCCGGCCTGACCGACGAACGGCTCTCCCTGCTTGTCCTCGTTCTCGCCCGGCGCTTCGCCGATCAGCATCCAGTCCGCTTCGCGATCGCCGACGCCGAAGACCGTGTTCGTGCGGCGCTCGCAAAGCCGGCAGCGCTCGCAGTTCGCGACGCGTTCGGCGAGCGCATCCCAGTCGAGCGTGTGGACGTCGCTCGGTGCTTCGACGGCGGCGGCTTCGGCGTGAGCGGGCGCGTCGTCGGTCCAGGGAAGATCGTCGTAGGCGTCCAGCGGCGGTACGTCGGATTCCGGCTGCACGATGGGCGACGGCGGCTCGGCGGGCTTCGGCGCTTGCCGCATTTCGACGGGCGCGGGCGCTTCCGGCTCCGGCGCGGTGGACTCGACCGACGCTACTGACTCAACCGCCTCGACAAGCGCTACGGACACGACACCCCGTCGCACCCAAACGGGCCCGATTCCCAGTTCCTCAATCAACGATTCATCGAGCGCCATGCGCACTCTCCTTCGAAAACGACAGACGCATGACGATTGCGTCCTCGCGCGAGCGATGCCGCGCGGGGTAATAGTTCTTGCGGCGTCCGATGGCCGTGAAGCCGAAGCGCTCGTATAACTGGATCGCGCGCGGATTGGACGGCCGCACTTCGAGCAGCACGCCTTCGAGCTTCTCCGTGCGCGTGATGCGCACCGCTTCGCGCAGCAGCGTGAGTCCGGCGCCCGCGCGCTGCGCCGCCGGCGCGACGCACAGGTTGAGCAGATGCATCTCGTCGACGACAGGCATCAGCACGCAATAACCGATGAGCGTGCCGGTCACATGGCGCAGGCACACGCCGTAATAGCCGTTGCGCAGCGAATCCTGAAAGTTGCCGCGGCTCCAGGGAAACTCGTAGGCGAGTTTTTCGACCGCGGCGACTTCGTCGAGGTCGGCTTCGGTCATCGGCGTGAGATACCGATCGGCCAGCAGCACCCCGCTCACCGAATCGCCTCCTCGCGAGCCCGCATGCGCTCCGCCGTCGTCTGGGCGACCTTGTCGCGCACGTATTCCGGCGCGGCGTGCTCGGGCGCGACCGTGCGACCCGCCCGCAACGCACGCAAGCCGATGAGCGCGAGCGGCAAAGCATGCGGCAACGCCTCACGATCGACACGCGCGGCGGCGGCCACCGCCGGCAGGCGATCGCCAAACGCCGCCGCTGCATTGCCGGCGAGCGTGAACGGCACGTCAGGCAGCGGCAGCGCGCCGGGCGCATCGAGTGCGGCGCCGTGCAGCGTGCGCCAATCGCCTGCGACGGCATCGAATTCGAAGTCGGCCCAGTACACCTCGTCCATGCGGGCATCGAGCGCCGCGAGCACGCGCGGCGGGACAGACGGATCGTTCAGCCGCGCGCCTTCCGCGCAGGCGAGCAGCGTGCTCACCGGCACGACCGGCACGCTCAGGCCGAACGCCAGTCCTTGCGCGACGCCCGTCGCGGTGCGCAGGCCGGTGAACGAACCGGGGCCCGCACCGAATGCGATCGCGGCGCAATCGGCGAGCGCGAGGCCGGCGTCATCGAATAGCTCGCGCACGGCGGGCAAAAGACGTGTGCTCGAAACGGCGCCGGTCGCCTCGTGGCGAAACCAGACGCGCGTGTCGCCGTTTGAATACTGCGGTGCGGCGGCAGGTTGAATGGCGGCGGGAGCGGTGTCGGCGAGCAGGAGCGCGACGGAGCAAAACTCCGTCGACGTATCGAGGGCGAGCAAAACGGTGCGTGTCATAGCCGGTATTGTAATGCGGGACATGCGCCGCATTCGCGCCATCCGCACAGGCGGCGCGATCCGGATCGCGTCTGGTAGGCATCCTCGGTTGGAGGAAAGCCTCGACCTGTCTCGCCCGCCTCGCTTGCTAAGATCGGCCGGTCCTATCTCGATAAGAACGGAGAACGCATGACCGACATCGACCAGCAATTCGCTGCCGCCCAGACCGACGTGACCCAGTTGCCCGAGCGTCCCGGCAATCTCACGCTGTTGCGTCTCTACGCGCTGTTCAAGCAGGCGAGCGTAGGCGATGTGCAGGGTGACAAGCCGGGTTTCACGGACATCGCCGGCAAGTACAAATACGAAGCGTGGGCAGCGCTCGAAGGCACCCCCGCCGACGATGCGAAAGCGCGCTACGTGGAACTCGTCGAGTCGCTCAAGCGAGGCGAAGCGGCCTGACGCGATTGTGGATGACACGCCGCGCCGTCGATGCCCTGCGATGGCGCGGCCACGCTTCAAAATGTGGCGCGGTGCAGCAAATTCAGATATACTTTCGGCTAGCGCTCGACTGCGGGTTGCCTGCTTCTTCGGCAAAGCCTCGCGCAGCAAGGCGCTTCGTAGCGTTTCGCCCCAATCCAGTTTAGAAACTGTCCCCTCCCTGCTAGGCCGTTGCGCGGTTTTATTGCGCGCAGTATGTTTCGCGGCCCGTCATGCATCAGGCTGACGTCAGCGCCCGTCGTTCATGTTCGAACGATAGAGCCTGCCGTATCCGATACAGCTTCTAACAAAACATGCTCGCCGCACGTTCGCGCGAGCAGCCCCCGTTTTTCGATTTGCTCGCTGTTTCTTCGCTCGCTGAATCCAACGACTTGGGTATGCCGATTGGCGCCGACGCCTTATTCCTCGTTTCAAGGATCGACATGACTTCGAGCTTCACCGCTAGCCCGTTGGACAATCTCGCAGCAAACATTGGCATCGCCCCCACCGCCGACATCCCGGCCACCGACGCACCCGCAGCGCAGGCAGAAAAGCCCGCCGGCCCCAGTTTCGAATCGCTCGGCCTTTGCGCCGATATCGTGTCCGCGCTGACCGCCGCGGGCTACCAGAACCCGACGCCCGTGCAGCAGCGCGCGATTCCCGCAGCGCTCGCCGGCCGCGACCTGCTCGTTTCCAGCCCGACCGGTTCGGGCAAGACGGCGGCATTCATGCTGCCGGCCATCGAAAAATTCTCGCAACTGCAAAAGCAGGAAGCGCAGCAGCCGCGTGATGCGAATGCCGCACGTGGCCGCCGTCCGCAGCCGGTCGCCCGTCCGCGCCTGCTCGTGCTCACGCCGACACGCGAACTCGCGATGCAGGTTTCCACCGCCGCGACCACGTACGGCAAGCACCTGCGCCGTCTGCGCACCGTCAGCATTCTCGGCGGTGTCGCTTACGGTCAGCAATTGATGCTGCTCGCCAAGAACCCCGAGATTCTCGTCGCGACGCCCGGACGTCTGATCGATCACCTCGAGCGCGGCCGTATCGATCTGTCGAATCTGGACATGCTCGTGCTCGACGAAGCCGACCGCATGCTCGACATGGGCTTCATCGAAGACATCGAGCGTATCGTCGACGCGACGCCGGCCTCGCGCCAGACGCTGCTCTTCTCCGCGACCATCGACAGCAAGATCACGTCGCTGACCGGGCGTCTGTTGAAAGATCCGGAGCGCATCGAGATCGTGCAGAAGCTCGAAGCGAACGGCAACATCGCGCAGGCCGTGCATTATGTGGATGACCGCGATCACAAGGATCGTCTGCTCGACCACCTGTTGCGCGACTCCGGTCTCGATCAGGCGATCGTCTTCACGGCGACGAAGAGCGACGCCGATCTCATCGCCAATCGTCTCGCCGACGCGGGCTTCGAATCCGCCGCGCTGCACGGCGATCTGCCGCAAGGCGCGCGCAATCGCACGATCCGTGCGCTGCGCGAGCGCCGTGTGCGCGTGCTGGTCGCGACGGATGTCGCGGCGCGCGGCATCGATATTCCTGGCATCACGCACGTCTTCAACTACGACCTGCCGAAGTTCGCGGAAGACTACGTGCACCGTATCGGCCGTACCGGTCGTGCCGGCCGTAGCGGCACGGCGGTGAGCCTCGTGCATTACGCCGAAATGGGCGCGTTGAAGCGCATCGAGCGCTTCGTGCGCACGCCGCTGCCGGTGAACGTCGTTGCGGGCTTCGAGCCGCGCAGGGCGCCGCCGAAGGGTGGTTTCGGTGGCGGCGGCGGTCGTGGCCGTCCGGGCGGCAACGGCGGCGGTGGTCGTCGTTTCGGCGGCAACGGCGGCGGTAGCAGCAGCAGCGGCCGGGGCTTCGGTCCGGGCAACGCGGGCGGCTATGGCAACAAATCGAACGCAGGTTCGCGTGACGGCGGTGGCTACCGTGGCGGCAACAGCGATGGCGGCTATCGTGGCGGAAATAGCGATGGCGGTTATCGCGGCGGTAACCGTGGCGAAGGCGGCTTCGGCTCGCGCGATGGCTACAGCGCACGCCGCAACGACGGCCCGCGCGCCCCGCGCCGCGGCAGCTAAGCGGCTTTCAGGGAGCGGTCTCGATCACCGTTCTCTGATTCGATAAAAAACCGATGCCTTGTGCATCGGTTTTTTTTCGTCCCGTCGCCATATTTCACAATGTGCAATGTTCTTTTGTGTCGCAAAAGATGTGCTGCGCGGCACAAACTCGTCCGTTGCAAGATAGAAAACATCGTTCCGCAATACGGTATGTCGATCGTATCTGATTGATTTATTGCGATAAAAATAATGCGCAAATCTCCTTCCGAGGGGTGTTTCGCAGATCGTCGTTTGCCTAGACTCTTATATAAGAGTTGAGCAAACGTAGGCCGCCCACCCAGGCGCATCGCAGCTCAAGCCATTCAGGAACATCAGTCCAGTCTCGAGGAGAAACGCCATGACCTCACGCCAACAACAGGCTCAGCAACTCCAGCAGCAATGGGAATCCGATCCGCGCTGGAAGGGCATCAAGCGCGGCTACTCGGCGGATGACGTCGTGCGTCTGCGCGGCTCGGTACAGCCGGAACACACGCTCGCACGCCGCGGCGCCGAGAGGCTGTGGGCGTCGATTCACGAGGAGCCGTTCGTCAACGCGCTCGGCGCGCTGACCGGCAATCAGGCGATGCAGCAGGTCAAGGCCGGCCTCAAGGCGATCTATCTGTCGGGCTGGCAGGTGGCCGGCGACGCCAACGTCGCGGGCGAAATGTATCCGGACCAGTCGCTGTATCCGGCGAACTCCGTGCCGCTCGTCGTGAAGCGTATCAACAACACGCTCACGCGCGCCGATCAGATTCAATGGTCGGAAGGCAAGAATCCGGGCGACGAAGGCTATATCGACTACTTCGCGCCGATCGTGGCCGATGCCGAAGCGGGCTTCGGCGGCGTGCTTAACGCGTTCGAACTGATGAAGGCGATGATCGAAGCGGGCGCGGCGGGCGTGCACTTCGAAGATCAACTGGCGTCGGTCAAGAAGTGCGGCCACATGGGCGGCAAGGTGCTCGTGCCGACGCGCGAGAACGTCGCCAAGCTGTCGGCCGCGCGCCTCGCTGCGGACGTGTGCGGCGTGCCGACGCTGCTCATCGCGCGCACCGATGCCGAAGCCGCCGATCTCGTCACGTCCGACATCGACGACAACGACAAGCCGTTCCTCACCGGCGAGCGCACCGTGGAAGGCTTCTTCCGCACGAAGCCGGGTCTCGCACAGGCGGTCTCGCGCGGCCTCGCCTACGCGCCGTACGCGGATCTCGTGTGGTGCGAAACCGGCAAGCCGGATCTCGAATACGCGAAGAGGTTTGCTGAAGCCATCCACAAGCAGTTCCCGGACAAGATGCTGTCGTACAACTGCTCGCCGTCGTTCAACTGGAAGAAGAATCTGGACGACGCGACCATCGCCAAGTTCCAGCGCGAACTGGGCGCGATGGGCTACAAGTTCCAGTTCATCACGCTCGCGGGCTTCCACGCGCTGAACTACTCGATGTTCAACCTCGCGCACGGCTACGCCCGTTCGCAGATGAGCGCGTTCGTCGAGTTGCAGCAGGCCGAATTCGCCGCCGCCGACAAGGGTTTCACGGCGGTGAAGCATCAGCGCGAAGTGGGCACGGGCTACTTCGACGCCGTGACGCAGACGGTCGAGCGCGACGCTTCGACGACCGCGCTGCACGGATCGACCGAAGACGAGCAGTTCTTCGACAAGAAGGTCGCGTAATACCGCGTCAGGCAGGTTGAATCAGGGAGAGCGGTGAAAAGAAGCATCGGCCGTGGCGCATGCAGCAATGCGCCACGGCCCGACGCTCAAACGAAAGCGCATCGCGTGCGCTTTTCGTTTGAGCATCAGCGGTACACGATGACCGGAATCTTTGTATGCGTCAGCACGCGCTGCGTTTCGCTGCCGATAAGCAAGCTTCCGAGGCCACGACGTCCGTGCGATGCCATCAGAATCACGTCGCAGCCGTTTTGCTCGGCTGCCTCGATGATGCCGATATACGGCGCGGCATCGATGCTCGTCACGCTCGTGCAGGCCACGCCGGCGCTCTCGGCGGCGCGCTCGACCGCGCGCAGGTGCTCACGCGCTTCGTTTTCGGCGCGGGCGTGGAAGTCGTCGGGCGGCTCGACGGCGACATCGGCGAAAGGTGAATACGGATATTGCGGCAGGCACGCGTAAGCCGTGATGCGCGCGCCAACGGATTGCGCGAGATCGATCGCGCCGTCGATGGCCTTTTGCGATAGCTCGGAGCCGTCGGTCGGCACGAGTATGTGTTTGAACATGGCGTCCCCCGTCACGTGTAGGTGCGTGGTTGTATTGTAGTAACGGGGATGGAAGCGGAGAAAGTTTCGATGAAAGTGCGCGGCGAAGCGCCGCTTCGGGCCGTCGCTCTGCGCCCGCATAGGAATCCGAAGTTTCTCCAGGGACTCACCCCCAATACCCTGTCGCGTTATACGTATGTTTGAGCAGATCGAGAAACAATCGCACACGCAACGGCAAATGCCTTCTCTGCGGAAACACCGCATGAATGCCGATCGGCGGCGCGGCGAACGCATCGAGCACGCTCATGAGACGCCCCGCGCCGATGTCCTCGCCCACTTCCCACCACGAGCGCCACGCGAGGCCGCGGCCTTCGAGACACCATTCGTGCAGCACCGCGCCGTCCGAGCACTCCATCGTGCCGGAAACCTTGATCGTCACGACCTTGCCGTCCTGCTCGAATACCCAGCCGCGCTGCTGATTCGCCGACGCGCCGAGCGCGAGGCAGTTGTGATGCGCGAGCGCGGCGAGATCGGCGGGCTCGCCGCGCTTCGCGAGATAGTCGGGCGATGCGACACACACGCGCCGGTTCTCCCCGAGTTTCAGCGACACGAGCGACGAGTCCGGCAGTTCGCCCAGACGCACCGCGCAGTCGAAGCCTTCGTTGACGAGATCGACCATGCGGTCGGTCAGATCGAGGCTGACGGATACGTCCGGATGCAGCGTCGTGAACTTCGGCACGAGCGACGCGACGTGACGCCGCCCGAAGCCCGCCGGCGCCGATACGCGCAAATGCCCGCTCGCCTTCACGCCGCCCGCCGAGACGCTCGCCTCCGCGTTCTGCATGTCGTTGATGATGCGCTGGCAGTCCTCGAGAAACGCGGAGCCTTCGAAAGTGAGCGTGATTCTGCGCGTGGTACGCACGAGCAGCTTTACGCCGAGCCGCTCTTCGAGCGCATCGAGCCTGCGCCCGATGACAGCCGGCGCGATGCCCTCCGCCTGCGCCGCCGCCGAGAGGCTGCCCTTCGCGGCAACCGAGGCGAAGGTCTCAATCTGCTTGAATCGATCCATGCGTGTTCGTCGTCAATAAGGGTACGCACGCTCAGATTAGATAAGCAAAAGTAAAAGATCAAGTGATGCTGCGGTGCTTTTTCCATCACTCAGATCACGAATACAATCGATTCCGACCTCTGAACGGAGCGCACGGCTATGTCGGCCATAACGACACCCGCATCGTCCTTCGAATCCTCCATGCTTCCCCGAGCAGTCATCTTCGACGCTTACGGCACGCTCTTCGACGTCCATTCGGTCGTCGCGGCCGCCGAGCAGCTTTTTCCCGGCCAGGGCGATGCGCTCTCGAAGCTCTGGCGTCGCAAGCAGATCGAATACACGCAACTGCGCACGCTCGCCGATCCGGCGGGCGCGCATTACGAGCCTTTCTGGAAGATCACGATCGATGCGCTGCGCCACGCCGCCGCGCGTCTGAAACTCGCCGACGCGCTGACGAGCGCCGCCGAGAAGCGGCTGATGGATGAATACGCGTGCCTTTCCGCCTTTCCCGACACCGTGCCCGCGCTCAGATCGTTGCGCGACGGCCTCGCGATGCCGCTTGCGATTCTTTCGAACGGCAATCCGCCGATGCTCGACGTCGCGGTGAAAAGCGCCGGCATGAGCGGGCTTTTCGATCACGTGCTGTCGGCCGATTCGGCGCGCGCCTACAAGCCCGCCGCCGCCGCATACGAACTCGGCACGCGTGCCTTCGGCGCCGCCGCGCGCGACATCGTGTTCGCGTCGAGCAACGGCTGGAACGTCGCCGGCGCGACATGGTTCGGCTACACGACCTTCTGGATCAACCGCGCCGCGCTGCCGTTCGAGGAACTCGGCGTCACGCCGCACGGCAGCGGCCGCGGCATGGCCGAACTCATCGCTTTCATCGAAGGCGGCGCTGCGCGCGCAGCGGCCGCATCGAAGGGCCGCAAGTCAGGCAGCGCACGCCGGCCGCCCGGCACTTAGCCGGCGGCTGCCTTTTCATTGTTTCAAGCACAACCACTAGCAAAACCGTCTGACCGACCAAGGAGAAAACCATGACGCATCCATCGAATCCGCTTTCGCTTCCGAAAGGCATGGCAATCTCAGCCGACATCAAGCCCGGCTACGAGACCATCCTGACGCCCGAGGCGCTGGCGTTCGTCGCTTCGCTGCATCGCCAGTTCGAGCCGCGCCGCCAGCAACTGCTCGCGGCGCGCGTCGAACGCACCAAACGTCTCGACGCGGGCGAGCGCCCCGGCTTCCTCGCAGAGACGAAATCGATCCGCGAAGGCGACTGGAAAGTCGCGCCGCTGCCGAAGGATCTGCAACGCCGGCGCGTCGAGATCACGGGCCCGGTCGAGCGCAAGATGATCATCAACGCGCTCAACTCCGGCGCGGATTCGTACATGACCGACTTCGAGGATTCGAACGCGCCGAACTGGGACAACCAGATCGTCGGCCAGATGAACCTGAAGGAAGCCGTGCGCCGCACGATCTCGCTGGAGCAGAACGGCAAGTCGTACAAGCTCAACGATACGATCGCGACGCTGATCGTGCGTCCGCGCGGCTGGCATCTCGATGAAAAGCACGTGAGCATCGACGGTCAGCGCGTGTCGGGCGGGATCTTCGATTTCGCGCTCTTCCTCTTTCACAACGCGAAGGAGCTGATCGCGCGCGGCAGCGGCCCCTACTTCTATCTGCCGAAGATGGAAAGCCATCTCGAAGCGCGCCTGTGGAACGACATCTTCGTCGCGGCGCAGGAAGGCGTCGGCATTGCGCGCGGCACGATTCGCGCGACGGTGCTGGTCGAAACGATTCTTGCGGCTTTCGAAATGGACGAGATCCTGTACGAGCTGCGCGAGCATAGCTCCGGGCTCAACGCGGGCCGCTGGGATTACATCTTCTCGGCGATCAAGAAGTTCAAGAACGACACGGACTTCTGCCTCGCCGATCGCGCGAAGATCACGATGACCTCGCCGTTCATGCGTGCCTACGCGCTCGAACTGCTGAAGACCTGCCACAAGCGCAACGCGCCGGCGATCGGCGGCATGTCCGCGCTGATTCCGATCAAGAACGATCCGGCGGCGAACGACAAGGCGATGGGCGGCGTGCGCTCCGACAAGGCGCGCGATGCGACCGACGGCTACGACGGCGGCTGGGTCGCGCATCCGGGGCTCGTGCCTGTGGCGATGGAAGAGTTCGTGAAGGTGCTCGGCGACAAGCCGAATCAGATCGAAAAGCAGCGCACCGACGTGCAGGTTACCGCGCACGATCTGCTCGATTTCCGTCCGGAAGAGCCGATCACCGAAGCGGGCCTGCGCAACAACGTGAACGTCGGCGTCCACTATCTCGGTTCGTGGCTCGCGGGCAATGGCTGCGTGCCGATCCACAACCTGATGGAAGACGCCGCGACCGCGGAGATTTCGCGCTCGCAAGTGTGGCAATGGATCCGCTCGCCGAAGGGCAAGCTCGACGACGGCCGCAAGGTCACGGCCGCGATGGTGCGCGACATCACCATCGACGAACTGGAGAAGGTGAAGCAGGCCGTCAGCGCGACTGGCGCGGACACGAAGCCTTACGAGCGCGCCGCGAAAATCTTCGAGGAAATGTCGACATCGGCGCAATTCACCGAGTTTCTGACGCTGCCGCTGTACGAGGAAATCTGAGCGTTTCGAGGGTTCTGACGCATGACGGAAAAACGGCCCCAGGGCCGTTTTTCCGTTTGGCGCGCCTCATGGATCGAGCACGGCGTGTGCTACATTGCGCATCGTCTTTTCAACGATTCAACCGTGGAGCGCACTCACCGTGCGAACGACAGCATGAGCAATATCCAGCTCGATATCGAATGGACCGAAGCGGCATCGCGCAAGATCGAAAAACTGATGCCGCGCAACGTGAACAAGGACTCGTATCTGGCGCTGCCGCCGGTCGAATGTCTGCCGATGGAAGGCGACGTGCTTTTCCTCGGGCCGAGCGGCAAGCAGCAACCGTTCATCGTCGCGGAGCGCCAGTATCATCACGATGGCGACGCCGACTGGACCATCATCCTCATCCTCGACGTGCCGCACGAAACGCACTGAAGACGGTCTTCGCCGTCAGACGATCTTGCTCGCGACGCGGACCTCGCCGTGCTCGTATAGATCCGGCGCTTTGGCGCGAAACGCCTGAATATGCGCCGATTCGCCGTGCTTCGCGAGCGCGGCTTCGCTCTCCCAGCGTTCGACGAAGATAAAGCGCCGCGGCTCCTTGATGTCGCGGTGCAAGTCATACTGCAGCGCGCCCGGTTCCTTGCGCGTCGGCTCGACGTTGGCTTCGAGCACTTGCCTCAACTCCTCTTCCTTGCCCGGCTTGGCGACGAAAATAGCGACGACGGCAATTTCCGACATGAGTGTTCTCCTGTTTTCGTTGAAACGATGAAATCAGGAGCATAACCGTGCGCGACGGACATCGCCGAAAACACCCGATTAGCGTGTCAAAAGAAAAAGCCCGCGTTCCAAGCGAAACGCGGGCAAAAACCGTCGCCCTACGAGGATAGGCGACGGGGCCATCGGGGTTCGCGCGTAGCGAACCAATCGTCTGTTTGTACGGTGCGACACGCCTGATGAGCGCGCTTTCGAAGAGCTTCGGGCGGGTGAATTACGCCATTGATGCAATGTACTGTCCACGCGTTCATTTCTATAAGCTTTTGCGCACATTTCCCGATAGAAAGAATTGTCTGCGCAATTCTTACCCGACGCTCGCATTTCTATGCATGCTGAATAAATCGTTTGCGCGGATGTGGCGGCGGCGCAGGCCATAAAAAAACCGCCTCGCGAACGAGGCGGTTTTTCGGGCGATCGAGCCTGGAAATGCTCAGCTGATCTGGTCGGCGAGCAACGCCATGATCTGGCGCGCCTGCGGGGATGAATCGAGATCCCCCTTTTCGTCGACGATCGCCACTCGCGTCTGCTGCTCGGTGACGGCGCGCACGTTGACCTGATATTGCTTCGCCTTCATTTCCTTGCGGCCGTGGAACACCTGGCTCCAGAAGCCCTGTTCCGCCGATGTCTTGTCCGTCGGATCGACATAGCGCACGAAGTAGACGCCCTTGCTGCGGTCGCGGTCGTCCACCGTGAAGTTGGCGCGATCGAGCGCGATGCCCACGCGCAGCCACGCGCGGTCATACGCTTCCGGCAACGTCAGTTGCGACGACGTGGCCTCAGGCACGACTTCGTTGCGGATCGGCGAGTTGCCCGCGTTCGTGACGTTCTGCGCCGCAACCGACGCGGCCTTCGAATCGCCGCCCTTCGCGGCGCCCGCCGCACCGGCTGCACCGGCCGGCGCCAGCGTGTCGAGCGGCGTCGCGCCGCCCGAAGCCGCGCGTTGATCGGCCATCGCGAGCGAGGACATCAAACGCTTCAGATATTCGTTTTCGAGCGCCGGATCGTTCGGGCGCGCCTGCCACTGGCTCGAATCGTTGTTCACGCCGGTCAGCGCCTCGCGCATGCCTTTCTGACTGATGAACACGTAGGTGCCGCCGCTCGGCGCCGTTTCGAGGCGCGTGCGGTATTTGTTGCGCTCGGCCGTGACATACGAATTGCCGGTTGCCTTGGAGAGCGTGTCGCGAATCAGGCCGTCCGAAATCTGCGGATGGGTTTCGTTCCAGTCCGTTTCCATCACGCCTTTGTCGCGCTGATCGACGACGAGCAGGAAGCCCTGCTCCTGCCAGAAGCGGCGGACCTGCGGCCACACCTGATCGGGCGTCTTGCCATCGACGACGAGCCAGCGCTCGGTGCCGTCGCGTTGCACGTGCATGCCCGACACCGGCGGAACCACCGTGGGCGCGTTCGGTGCGACTTTCTGGACTTGCTGGAGCTCGGACAGCGACGTCTGACCGCCCTGCGGCGGCAGCGAGCGCTGGTCGGCCGCTTCGTCGAGCAGATTCGGCGGAACGGCGAGAGACACCTGTTTCGAACGCTGATCGCTCTTGTAGTTGAATGCGTTGGGATTGGACGAGCCACATCCCGCCACGATTCCGGCCACCGCGAAAAGCGCAGTCATGCGCTTGGTTACACGAAAATCTGTCATTTGGAGAAGTCCTTCCGCTACGCCACGGGCGTTCTTCCGTGGATCAACCCAGCATTTTACCGGTCCGGCGCCGCGCCGTGAAAAAAAGAGGACCGGGCGGCCTCTGGCGGACGTTTGGAGCGCGCACATTTTAAAAGTTGCTCTTCGCCGCTGAATGCGGATTGGAAGCAGCTAAATAGCGCATTTCCATCTCGTATTTAAGTCGCTCCGCATCGAATTGACAATTTATGACAATCACAAAAAACGGCAATTCCACCTGTCGCCGTTTGCAACATAATGATTCTTATGAAGTTTCATCGGTTCGACTTGCGGAATCGACCCGTTTGCTTCCGCCTGTCGCCCCGTATCGCCTCGTCGTGCTTATCTCTAAAATCTCTTCCAGAAAATAAGAAGAGTCCTAATTAACGGAGAGAAAGCACATGAGAAAGATCAGAATTCCTCACTACGTGATCGCGGGCCTGACGATCCTCGCGAGCAGCGCGACCGCGCCCGCCTTCGCGCAACTCGGCGCGACCGGGCGCGCCGCCGGAGCGTCGGCTGGCGATGTCGTGCAGAAGGCGCAGGACGCATTCGTGCAATATCGCGAAACGATCGACGCGCAAGGCATCGTCGTGCGTGAGTATGTCGATTCGAGTGGCGCGGTGTACGCGGTTTCCTGGCGCGGGCCGGCCATGCCGGACATCCACTCGCTGCTCGGCGCGTACTTCGAGACGTTCAGGCAAGGCGCGAATGCGTCGGTGGGCGATGCCGGCCTGCATGCGACGCGCGTCGAGCAAGGCGATCTCGTCGTCGAAAATCGTGTGCGGCTGCGCGAGTTCAGCGGACGCGCATGGCTCGCGAGCGCCCTGCCGCCGGGCGTGATGTCGACCGACATCCAGTAAGGAGCCGACGATGAACACTCGCGCCCTTCTCTCGATGCCCCTGCTCGCGCTCTGCGTCCTGCTTCACGGCTGCGGCGGTGGCGGCGGCTCGGACGGCAGTTCCGCCGCGCCGCCCCAGCAGGCAAGCGCGCCGGTGACGGCGAGCGCCCCGAACACAGCCAGCGCCGCCGTGCCCGCAAGCGCCCCGCCGACTTCGTCCGCGAACACGAGCGTGCCGCAATCGACGACGCCCAACGTCCAGACGATCCGCGTCACCAGCACGCCGACCAACACGCGCAACATGCTGCAAACCAGCGTGACGATCTGCGTGCCCGGCACGAACACCTGTCAGACCATCGATAACATTCAGGTCGATACCGGCTCGCATGGCCTGCGCGTGCTCGCATCCGCGCTCAGCCCGTCGATTGCGTTGCCGCTCGTCGCAGGCGGCAATCAAAGCGCGATCGTCGCGGAATGCGCGGTGTTCGGTTCCGGCTATACGTGGGGCGCGGTGCGTACGGCCGATGTCCGGCTCGCCGGCCAGGTCGCGCGCTCCACATCGGTCCAGTTGATCGCCGATAGCGCCGCATCCGGCGCTCCGCAGGATTGCAGCCAGTCCGGCCTGCCGATGCTCTCCGCGTCGTCCTTGCGCGGCAACGGCATACTCGGCGTCGGGCCCTTCACCGCCGATTGCGGCGCCGGATGCGCGGTGTCTGCGTTGCCGCGCTGGTACTACAGTTGCATCTCCAGCAACTGCGTCGCGAGCACGCTGGCCGTCGCGCAGCAGGTGACCAATCCGGTCGCCAATTTCGCCACCGACAACAACGGCGTGCTCATCGAGCTCCCCGACGTACCGGACAGCGGCGCGGCCACCGTGACCGGAACGATGACCTTCGGCATCGGCTAGCAATCGAACAACCTGCTCGGCTCGGCGACGGTCCTCAAGTCGAGCTCGGTGTCCGGCTATGTCACGACGGATTTCGGCGGCAGCCAGTACGGATCGAGCTTCATCGACAGCGGATCGAACGGCGTCTTCTTCCCGTCGACGACGCTTGCCCGATGCGGCGTGTGGTACTGCCCGTCCGCACCGCAGACGATCGCGGCGACGATCCGCTCGTCGAGCGGCGCGCAAAGCGCGGTGAGCTTCACGGTCGCGCAATCGACGGCGTTGTTCGGTACGGGCAACTTCGCCTTCGACAATCTCGCCGGCGCGGCGAGCGGCTTCTTCGACTGGGGCTTGCCGTTCTTCTACGGGCGCCGCGTGTTCACCGCGCTCGAAGGACGCGCGACGCCGGCGGGACCGGGACCGTATTACGCGTTCTGAGCCTAGAAACGAAAAGCCGTCTGCGGTTGCCCGGAGACGGCTTTCTGTCGAACGTGTCGAACGCGTTGCGTGACTACGCCTTGCTTTCCTCGTCGAAGATCTTTTGCGCGAGGTGGAATGCCGAATTGGCCGCCGGCACGCCGCAGTAGACCGCCGTCTGCAACAGCACTTCCTTGATCTCGTCCTGCGTCACGCCGTTGTTCTTCGCCGCGCGCAAGTGCAACGCGAGTTCCTCGCTGCGGTTCAGCGCGACCATCATCGCAATCGTGAGAAGGCTGCGCGTGTGGCGCGGCAAGCCCTCGCGCGTCCAGATCTCGCCCCATGCATAGCGCGTGATGAAGTTCTGGAACTCCGTCGTCAGCTCCGTGCGATTCGTGAGCGAACGGTCCACGTGCGCATCGGACAGCACCGCGCGGCGCACCTTCATCCCGGCTTCGTAGCGTTCGTCGTCGGTCATTGTTGTTCTCCGATGAAATCGAGTACGGCGCGCGTGTAGTCGTCGCGCTTTTCGATGTTCGACAGATGCGCCGCGTCCAGTTCGAGATAACGCGATCCGCCGATGTAACCCGCCAGTTCGCGGCCCTGCTCGGCCGTCGTCGACAGATCGTGCGTGCCCGCGATCACGAGCACCGGCAGCGTGATCGTTTTGGCTTCGTCGCGCAGATCGGCGTCGCGGATCGCCTCGCAGTTCGACGCGTAACCGTCGCCCGAGGTGTGGCGAAACACGTCGCGGATATTCGCGAGTTCGAGTTGCTCGCGCTCGATGAACGGCGCGGTGAACCAGCGTGCGATCACGGCGTCGGTCAGCGCGGGCATGCCGCCCGGCTCGCGCGCTTTCACGGCGCGCGGCGTCCACACCGCGTCCGAGCCGATCAGCGCGGCGGTGTTCGACAGCACGACGCGCGAGAAGCGCTCCGGATGACGCGCGGCAAGACCGATGCCGGTCAGCCCGCCCATCGACAGGCCGCAGTAATTCGCGCGCTCGATTTTCAGATGATCCATCAGCCCGATCACATCGCCGATCAGTTGATCGATCGTGTACGGCCCCGGCGGCACATCGGAATGGCCGTGGCCGCGCGTGTCGTAACGCACCACGCGGTAATGCTTCGCGAAGGCTTCGATGTTCGGCGTCCACATCGAGACATCGGCGCCGAGCGAATTCGACAGCACGAGCCACGGCGCGTTGTCGCCCGCCGTGACATCGATGCGATAGTGAATCCGCGTTCCGTTCACTTCGGCAAGAGGCATGTTTTTACTGCTCCTGTTTTTTCGAGTTGGCGCTCGCAATGGCGGCGGCGACGAACGCCTGCGCCTGACCGACGTAGTTCGCCGGATCGAGCAATTGCTTCAGTTGAACTTGCGACAGATGACGCGTGACGGTTTCGTTCGCGGCGAGTTCGTCGAAGAGCGCCGTGCCGTTCGCGACCGATGCCTTCGATGCGCCTTCGACGAGCTTGTGCGCATCGAGCCTGCCGATGGCGTCGCCGAGCGCGAGCATCACCGCTTCGCCGAGCACGAGGCCGTTCGTCGCATCGAGATTGTGCGCGAGACGTTCGACGTTGACTTCCATCGACGGAACGATGCCCACGATGTTCGCGAGCGCGCCTGCCGTTAAACGTGCGAGATCGGGCAGCGCTTCCCATTCGGCCTGCCAGCCGCCCAGTGCGCGTTCGTGCTCCTGAACCATGCCCGCGAAGATCGTCGCGACGAGATTCGGCGCGCGCGTCGCGGCGGTGAGCACCGCGGCGCAGCCGACGGGATTGCGCTTGTGCGGCATCGTCGATGAACCGCCCTTGCCTGCCGCAGCGGGTTCCGCGACTTCGCCGACTTCGGTCTGCATCATGAGCGAGATGTCGCGCGCGATTTTGCCGAGCGTGCCCGTCAACATGCCGAAGAACGACGCGCTTTCGGCAATGCGGTCGCGCTGCGTGTGCCACGGCAGCGCGGGCAGCGTCAAATTCAGATCTTCAGCCAGCGATGCCGCGACCGGCAGCGCCTTGTCACGCAGACTCGCGAGCGTGCCCGCCGCGCCGCCGAATTGCAGCACCAGCGCGCGTCCCCGCAACTCGCCAAGACGCTCACGATGGCGCGTCACCGCATCGAGCCATTGCGCGAACTTCAGGCCCAGCGTGATCGGCAGCGCCTGCTGAAGCCAGGTGCGGCCGATCATCGGCGTCTTTTTGTGCGCTTGAGCCTGGATGACGAGCGCATCGGAAAGTGCGAGCAAATCGGCATCGAGCAGATCGAGCGCCGCGCGCAATTGCAGCACGACGCCCGTATCGATGATGTCCTGACTCGTCGCGCCCCAGTGCACGTACTTGGCGGCTTCGGCATCGCTCGCCTTCACGACGGCCGTCAGTTGCTTGACGAGCGGAATCGCGAGGTTGCCGCCCGCTTGCGCGCCGGTCATCAGCGCGTTTGCGTCGATGTTGTCAGCATTGCAGGCGGCGACGATCGCCTCGACCGCGCCCGAAGGAATCACGCCATGCAGCGCCGAAGCGCGCGCGAGCGCGGCTTCGACGTCGAGCATCGCCTGCACGGTCGCGCGCGGCGACCAGATTTCGTTCGCGGCGGCGTTGCCGCAAACGAGATCGGTGAGACGTCCCGTGGATGCGAACATCGGGTCAGACGCGCTCGATGATCATCGCGATGCCCTGGCCCACGCCGATGCACATCGTGCACAGCGCGAAGCGGCCGCCGGTGCGATGAAGCTGATAGCTCGCGGTCGTGACGAGACGCGCGCCCGACGCGCCGAGCGGATGGCCGAGCGCGATCGCGCCGCCGTTCGGGTTCACGCGGGGATCGTCGTCGGCGACGCCGAGCATGCGCAGCGTAGCCAGTCCTTGCGACGCGAACGCTTCGTTCAGCTCGATCACGTCCATCTGGTCGATGGTCATGCCAAGACGCGCAAGCAGCTTCTGCGATGCCGGACCCGGACCGATGCCCATCACGCGCGGCGGCACACCCGCGGTGGCGAGGCCGAGAATGCGCGCGCGCGGCGTGAGGCCGTGGCGCTTCGCGCTTTCTTCGTCGGCGATCAGCATCGCGACCGCGCCGTCGTTCACGCCCGACGCGTTGCCCGCCGTCACCGAGCCGTCCGGACGCACGACGCCTTTCAGCTTCGCGAGCGCTTCGAGACTCGTTTCACGCGGATGCTCGTCCTTATCGACGATGAGCGCGTCGCCCTTTTTCTGCGGAATCGTCACGGCGACGATTTCCTGCGCCAGCGTGCCGTCTTTCTGCGCGCGCGCCGCCTTCTGCTGGCTGCGCAAGGCGAACGCGTCCTGATCGGCGCGGCTGATCTTGTAGTCGTCCGCGACGTTCTCGGCGGTCTCGGGCATCGAATCGACGCCGTATTGCTTCTTCATCAGCGGATTGATGAAACGCCAGCCGATGGTCGTGTCGTGGATCTCGGCGGAACGCGAGAATGCGCTCGTCGCCTTGCCCATCACGAACGGCGCGCGGCTCATGCTTTCGACGCCGCCCGCGATCATCAGGCTCGTCTCGCCCGCCTTGATCGCGCGCGCCGCGACGCCGATCGCGTCCATGCCCGAACCGCACAGGCGGTTCACCGTCGAGCCCGGCGTGCTGATCGGCAAGCCCGCGAGCAGCGCCGACATGCGCGCGACGTTGCGATTGTCTTCGCCCGCCTGATTCGCGCAGCCGTAGATCACTTCCTCGACGGCTTCCCAGTCCACTTCCTTGTTGCGCTCGACGAGCGCGCGCAGCGGCACGGCGCCCAGATCATCGGCGCGCACCGAGGACAGCGAACCGCCGTAACGGCCGATCGGCGTGCGGATGGCATCACATACGAAAGCTTCTTTCATCAGTTGCTCCAGTTCTCTTGTGTCTCTCAGGCTCAGGCGGCTTCGGTCAGCGGCGCGTATTGAAGCGGCACCTTGGCCAGCTTCTGCAATTCTTCGAACGACAGGCCTTCCACGATCTCGCGCACGACGAAGCCTTCCGGCGTCACGTCGAACACGGCGAGGTCGGTGTACACGCGGTCCACGCACTGCACGCCCGTCACCGGATACGAACATTCCGCGACCAGCTTGCTTTCGCCCTGCTTCGTGAGCAGTTCCATCATCACATAGACCTGCTTTGCGCCGATCGCGAGATCCATCGCGCCGCCGACGGCCGGAATCGCGTCGGGCGCGCCGGTGTGCCAGTTCGCGAGATCGCCCGTCGCCGATACCTGGAACGCGCCGAGCACGCAGAAGTCGAGATGGCCGCCGCGCATCATCGCGAAGGAGTCCGCGTGATGGAAATACGCACCGCCCGTGAGCAACGTCACGTGCTGCTTGCCGGCGTTGATGAGTTCGTCGTCTTCGGAGCCCGCAGCGGGCGCCGGGCCCATGCCGAGCAGACCGTTTTCGCTGTGCAGGAAGATTTCGCGATCTGCCGCGAGGTGATTGGCGACGAGCGTCGGCACGCCGATGCCCAGATTCACGTAGGCGCCTTCGGGAATATCCGCGGCCACGCGCTTGGCCATTTCGTCACGAGTGAGTTTCTTCATGGCTTTTCGTCCTTAAGCTGCGAGTTCGGCTTGATGCACGGCTTGCGGCACTTCCACGACGCGCTGCACGAAAATGCCCGGCGTCACGATGTTTTCGGGGTCCAGCTCGCCGAGCGCGACGACCTTCGACACCTGCGCGATCGCCGATTTCGCGGCGCTCGCCATGATCGGGCCGAAGTTGCGCGCAGTTTTACGATAGACCAGATTGCCCCAGCGGTCGCCTTTGAATGCTTTCACCAGCGCGAAATCCGCGTGCAGCGGCGCTTCGAGCACATAGTGCTTGCCGTCGATCACGCGTGTTTCCTTGCCTTCCGCGAGCTTCGTGCCGTAGCCGGTCGGCGTGAAAAAGCCGCCGATGCCCGCGCCCGCGGCACGGATGCGCTCGGCCAGATTGCCCTGCGGCACCAGTTCCAGTTCGATTTCGCCCGCGCGATAGAGCGCGTCGAACACATATGAATCCGTCTGACGCGGGAACGAGCAGATGATCTTGCGCACGCGCTTGGCCTTGAGCAGCGCGGCCAGGCCCGTGTCGCCGTTGCCGGCGTTGTTGTTGACGATCGTGAGCTCGCGCGCGCCCTGCTCGATGAGCGCGTCGATCAGCTCGGACGGCATGCCCGCCGTGCCGAAACCGCCGATCATGATGGTCGCGCCGTCGTGGACGTCGGTCACGGCCGAGGCGAGCGAATCGAAAATCTTGTTGATCATGTGCCGTTCCTTCTCCTGTTTCGGGACTGCCGATCCGCGATCGCGCTTCCCGAATTCGGGTTTACCAGTTGGTAATCAGACTTGCTTCGAAATGTTCGTTATGCGAACATGGATTCGTTTAGCGAACATCGGCATGTTAGTCCTGCGTTCGTTGTCGTGTCAACGAAGCATCTGCAAACCTCGGGTTTTCACGGAGTCGCCGACCGTCCGCCTCTTTCCTGACGAGCCTTATGAAGAATTCAGCCACGCTCAATCCGGATGCCGAGCCGCAAGACGCCCAAGCGCGCCCCGGTGACGCATACGTCCAGTCTTTCGCGCGCGGGCTGGCGGTGATCCGGTCGTTCGATGCGAACCGCTCGGCTCAGACACTGACCGATGTCGCCGCCGCGACCGGCCTCACCCGCGCGGGCGCGCGCCGCATTCTTCTGACGCTGCAGGCGCTCGGCTACGTCGAGGCTGACGGCCGTCTCTTTCAACTTACGCCGAAAATCCTCGATCTCGGGTTCGCGTACCTGACTTCGATGCCCTTCTGGAATCTCGCCGAGCCGGTGATGGAAGACCTCGTCGAGCAGGTTCACGAAAGTTGCTCGGCGGCGGTGCTGAACGGCGCGGAAATCGTCTATGTGCTGCGCGTGCCGACGCACAAGATCATCACGCAGAATCTGTCGATCGGCAGCCGGCTGCCCGCGTTCTGCACGTCGATGGGCCGCGTGCTGCTCGCCGCGCTCGACGATGCGCGTCTCGACGAAGTGCTCGATGCGAGCTCGCTCGTCGCGCGCACACCGCGCACGATTGTCGACCGCGACGCGTTGAAGGAAGCGATCGCCGTCGTGCGTCGCCAGGGCTGGGCGATCGTCGATCAGGAACTGGAGGAAGGACTGATTTCGATGTCCGCGCCGATCCGCGACCGGCAGGGACGCGTGATCGCGGCGCTGAACATCAGCGGGAACGCCCAGCGCAAGAACGCGAAGCAGATGGTTAAGGCGTTTCTGGAGCCTTTGCAGGAAGCGGCGCAGCGCGTGTCGGACATGGTCGCGCGGCGCGGCTGATGGCGCGCGTTGACGTGGAGAATGCCGCGCGCCAACATCGTTGGCGGAACATCACGCCATGAACGACCTCGATCTGAATCTGATTCCGTACCTCGTCGCCATCGAGGAGACGCGCAACGTGAGCCGCGCGGCCGAGCGGCTCGGCGTGAGCCAGCCGCGTGTGTCGACGGCGCTCGCGCGCCTGCGCGAGCACTTCAACGATCCGCTCTTCGTGCGCACCTCGCGCGGCATGGAACCGACTCCGCGCACCATCGCGCTCGTGCCCGCGGCGCGCGAGGCGCTGGCGTGCATCGAGCGCGGCCTGCTCGACCGGCAGCACTTCGACGCGTCGGCGAGCACGGACACTTTCTCGATCGCGCTGTCCGATGTCGGTGAAATCGTCTTTCTGCCGCGGCTCCTGCAGGCGTTCGCGAAGGAAGCGCCAAACGCGAATCTGCGCTCCGTGTCGGTGTCGCACGGCGATGTCGAGCGCGGGCTCGAAACGGGCGACATCGATCTCGCGGTCGGCTATTTTCCGGACCTGCGCGGCAACAACTTCTTTCAGCAGCGGCTCTTCTCGCATCGCTTCATCTGTCTGATGCGGCGAGATCATCCGTTCGCGAGCGAGCCGCTCACGCTCGAGCGCTTCATGCAGTCCGGCCACGCGGTCGTGCGCGCCGAAGGCCGCAGCCAGGAGATTCTGGAGAATTTTCTTGACAGGGAACGCGTGCGCCGCCGCGCCGTGCTCGAAACGCCGCACTTCATGAGCCTGCCGTTCATCCTGTCACGCACCGATCTGATCGCCACGGTGCCGCATGCGATCGGCTTCGCGTATGTCGCCGAGCATGCGTCGATCACGCTCGCCGAGCCGCCGCTCGCGCTGCCGCGCTTCGATCTGAAGCAGCACTGGCATCGCAAGTTCCACAACGACGCGCGCACGATGTGGCTGCGCCGGATCGTCGCGTCGCTCTTCAACGACGAGCTCGACGAGTGGCCCAAGTAGCTTTAACGCCGGTTGTCGATGCTCCACGCGCCCGGTCCCGCCGCCGCGATGAACAGAAAGATGAACGAGAGCAGCACGGCCGGCTCGCCCTGATTCAGGAGCGGCAGAAGGAAATGCCCATTCGGTGCATGTCCGATGAAATATGCGAACGCCAGTTCTCCCGACAGCACGAAGGCCGCTGCGCGCGTGAAAAAGCCGATCAGCACGAGCACGCCGCCAACCAGTTCGATGACGCCTGCCGCACCGAGCAAGGAGAAGAGCGGCAAGCCGTCGAACATCGCGATATGCGGAACGTGAAACAGCTTGGCGCTCGCGTGCGTGAGCAACAGATACGAAGCGACGATGCGCAACAGCGCGTGCGCGTGGCTGGCCAGCGCGGGCACGCTGGGCGAGGCTGAGCGAACCTGAGTCGTAGACATCGGAATACTCATATGAAGGTGGATTGCCTCAAGTCTAGGCAGACACCGCCCGTCGATAAATCCGGCTAATATTGGCGTTTTGTTTCCGCACAGGAAATGATCGATGGATGCTTTGACCAGCCTGCGCGTATTTCGCGAAGTCGTCGACGCGGGAAGTTTCGTGAAGGCCGCGGAACGGCTCGACATCTCCACCGCCATGACGAGCAAGCACGTCGCCAATCTGGAGCGTCAATTGGGCGTGCGCCTCCTGAACCGCACGACGCGCCATCTGAGCCTCACGGAAGCCGGCAGCGTCTATTACGAGCAGTGCAGCGAGGCGCTCGACATCCTGCAGGCGGCGGAAGCCGCGGTCGGCGTGCAGACCGCGCAGCCGCAAGGCGTGCTCAAGGTCACCGCGCCGGGCTGGTTCGCCAATCGCACATTCGCCGATCTGCTCGTCGCGTATCAGGCGCGCTATCCGAGCGTGCTCGTCGACCTTCGGCTGGAGAACCGTTTCGTCGATCTGGTCGAGGAAGGCTACGACATGGCGATCCGCGCGACGTCCGAGCCCTCGCCCTCGCTGATCGTGCGGCCGCTCTGCAAGATGCCCTTCGTGCTCGCCGGCTCGCGCGCCTATCTCGAACAGCACGGCAAGCTACGCCATCCGGACGATGTCGCGCGCCATCGTTTCGTGTTGCCGACGTACACGAATGTCGACTCCGTGACGCTGACCGGGCCGGACGGCGTGTTCACCGTGAAGAATCAGGCCGTGCTCAAGACCAACGATACGTCGATGGCATTGCAGCTCGTGCGCGCCGGACTCGGGCTCGCGTATTTTCCCGCGTGGATCGTCGAACCCGAACTGGCGTCGGGCTCGCTCGTACGCGTGCTGCCGAGCTATACGGCGTTCGCGCCGTCGGTGTACGCGGTGTACACGAGCCGAAAATACATGACGACGAAGGTGCGGACCTTCATCGACTTCCTCTCGGAGTCGTTGGCCGATCGGCCAATTTAATTAGGATTACTCTTATTTTATCGATGAGTCTCGCGTGTGAATATCGCGCCGCTTCCGGATCGGCGCTCGAGACGCGACAGGAAATTACATCTTGCGCCGCCCGGGATCGTCCCTGTTACCCGAAAGCGAGGCACGCGCGATATGGATTTCCCTTGGCTTCCCCTGACCTTCAGTCTGACCTTGCTTGGCCTGGCGCTCTTTATCTGCCGCGCCGTGAACGCGAGCCTCGGCGCGCTGAAATGGAACGGCGCACTGCTCTTCCTGGCTCTTTGCGTATTGGCGATGCTTCTGGATTTCACGCTGACGATGGTGTTTGCATCCGCGGGCTTCCATGAGCGCACGAAATACGACAGCCTCGGATCGAGGATCGCGTGGAGCGAGCGGATCGTCACGTATCTGGTTCCGTGCGCGATATCGCTGCTGATGGCATTGAGGTTTCGTCGGCGTCAGCGCTTCGCGCGCGCGAATGCCCACGGCCGGAGCGAAACGGAGCGCGAAGGCGCGGTGCAGATTCAAACCTCGCCTTACACGCAATCCGAGTTGACGCTTTGACGCGCAGCGAGTGAATTTGGTGAGTGCAACAGCGAAATTGTTCGGAGCAGTTCTACTATTCGTTTCTCTCTGATATACTTTTGCTCTTTCGGGGCGTAGCGCAGCCTGGTAGCGTACCTGCATGGGGTGCAGGTGGTCGGAGGTTCAAATCCTCTCGCCCCGACCAGACACAAACCCGCGTCGGCATTGGCTGACGCGGGTTTTTTATTGCGCTCGTGCTGTATGGAAAAACAGTGGATCTTAGGCAGAGAATTAGGCGCGCCTAATACTATTAGCTTGCGAGGTGTCAATGAGCCACTACACGAACGCTGTCCTCACTGTCATAGCCGGTGCCTTGGTCGCGCTGGTGATTCAGAACGCTGTAGGACGCGCGCAGGCGCAGCCTTCTTCGCAGGTCATGCGAGTCATGGTCTGCGACCCGCAGAACACGTCGAGATGCGCGAGCGTCGGAACGGTGACTCCGCCGAACGGCGGTGCCTACTTTCCGCTTCTGACAATAAACACCGTCAAGTAACCGCCGACCGCGCTTCGGAATATACTGTGCATCCATACAGTATTGGGAGCGACGCATGATCGGGGCGTATTGCGAATATCGAGGCTGGTCGATTTCGACGACTATCGGCGAAGGATCGACCACCGCATCAGCGGTGATGTACCGAGGTGCGGTCACATTCGATGAGGCGCAGCGGAATGACAGGTTCGTGTTCAGCGACTTAGGGACCTGTGGAACGAGCGCGATTGCTGAACAGATTGCGATCGCCTGGGTGAAGCGCTGGATCGATGAGAACGAAGCGGCGCTGCGCTGAGTTCGCTGGCGATGCGGGCGAATGGATGTGCGTTCTGAACGCGGGCAATAGAACCTAACGACGGAGCATCATCAATGCGAAATACAGCGCTTCATAAATGGGCTTGAACCAAGGCTGACACCGCCGATACTCATGATGGGCGCCGCTCGTTCATCTGGAGCCCTTGCCCGGCCAAGCGCCGGGCTTTATTCGCCGACAAGCTGGGCGTCACCAAAGCGCTTCTGTTACAAGCAAACGTTTCGTCGTAACAAAATTCACAACTTGTGTCCTGTCCCCTTTTGTCAAGCACAATATATTGTGGCGACGAGTTTCGTCGTAAGGTAAAGTTTACGGGCAGAAACAAAAAAAGGCCGCACCCGTTCCCGGATGTGGCCTTTTACAGTTCTGTTAACGAACCCGACACCCCCTACCAAGAGATTCGAGGTTCATTTTCCTAAACCAGTGATGGGCGTGATTATTGGCTACCTATTAGGTAGTGTCAAGCATCGCCCTACGCATCTCGGACATTCCGTAAATGCACAACAACCAGCTCGAGCTCCCTGTCATCCCGCATCAGATGGACGGCAGCCTCATCCATCAACGAGCGTCTGACGGCTATATCAACGCCACGGCAATGTGCCAAGCGGCAAACAAGCTGTGGGGCCACTACTACGAACTGAAGCGCAATCTCGACTTCATCGAAGAATTGGCTAAGGAGACACGCATCCCGTCTGCACTGCTCGTCCAATCGATCAAAGGCGGCAAGCGCGAGCACCAAGGCACTTGGGTTCATCCCCAGATTGCAATCCACTTGGCGCAGTGGTTGTCCCCGCGATTCGCCGTGCAAGTTTCGAAATGGGTCTTCGACTGGCTGTCAGGTGACGTCAAGCCGACCGCACCGACGAGGCTCCCAGCTCATATCACTCGTTACCTTGCGAATCTTGGCGAGGTTCCGAGCACGCACTTTTCGATCTTGAACGAAATCACGTTTGCTCTGATTGCGCCGCTCGAGACCGCGGGCTACACGCTGCCCGAAGCTATGGTCCCTGACATTTCTCATGGCCGTATGTTCTCAAGGTGGCTGCGAGAAGAGAAAGGGATCGATCCCAGCACGTTTCCGACGTACAAGCATCGGTATATGGATGGCCGCGTCGTGGACGCGCGCCTGTATCCGAACGAACTGCTCGCCGACTTTCGTGCGCACTTTCATAACGTCTGGCTTCCCACCAGGGCAACGACTTACTTTCAAGAGCGCGATGTCAAAGCGCTCGGATACCTTCCGAAGCTTATCGCATTGAACAAGTAAAAATTGCCGTTATCGGTATATCGATAACGACGCTATCACTCACATCTCTCGCCGGCCTGATTGGGATGGAGCAGTCCGGCGAGAGATGCTTTATCAAGCACAAAGGGAAGAGAATGAACAGATTCAACATCCGCATCGAACTTCTTAATGGCGCGAACGGCGATGACTATGCGGCCCTACACCAGCGCATGGAAGCATCCGAGTTCAGCACCATAATCCTGGCTGACGACAAGACGCAGTGGAAGCTGCCTCCGGCGGAATATGTGCACGTGTCTACTGGAACAGCGCAAACTGTTCGCGACCTAGCCCAAGCGGTTGCCTCGAAGGGACTGCGATCTGGTCTTGGCCTGCGCGTTTATGTAGTGATCTTTGTCGATTGGGCAAGCTCCGGGCTCGATCGGCAATAACCGCACGTCGGGCCCCTGTGTTTCCCACGGTGGGAACCAAAGGGCCTTACTTCGTCGACCTCCCAAACTCCCAACCGCAATGCTGGATGCCGATCGTGTGGTTTTCGCGCGGCGCGCCTATCGAAGCCCCACTGAGATCTGAACGCGTCGCGTCTCCGTGCGTCCCGCCGACGTCGAAATCCTGCACGCGACAACGTATGTCGCGCCGATGTCGCCGCCAGCTAACCACGCCGCGACGACGCCGCCATCGATGCTAGAAGAATTGACCGTGAGTCCGGCGTCGGGCGTCACGGACTTGTCGATGATCGTTTCCCCCTCACCGAGCCAGGCGGACCAATCCCAGTTGAAGTCGAGAACTGCCTGCGGATCCTTGATGAACGAAGGAACGTACGGAAAAGCCATTTGATGCTCCGAAGTTGTTATGCAGGCTGACCCGCTCGTACGGCGATCCTGCGGCTTTCTGGTTCGATCCCATGCGTGCGCCTATCGGCAGCAACCCGCACCATCCTAGAATCGCCGTCGACAGCGACGCTGCGCGCCTCGCGCGAGACTGTGACCGTCCTTGGATCCGCAGCGATCGAATAGCGGACCGGAACCGGCACTCCGACTATCGCGCCTTGACCGACTGCGCTCCCGGTACCCGGCGTCTGGATCGCGGCTGCGCTTCCCGCAATCGAGTCAAGGACAGCTCCAGTCGCGGCGGCAACCGCGGCCGCCTGTGCCCCGGCCGCACTGCCGGTCGATGTCACGGCGCCGTTCGCATCGGCAGCTTGCGGCAACTGCACGGCCGCAGCGCTTCCGCCGACGTTCACCGTGCCGCCCGCCACGGCGGAGCCCGGCGCTGCCGTCGCAGCCCCCACGCCGCTGATCCACGGTGTGCCGATCTGACCTGACGCCGCCCCGGTATTAGCGGCCTGCGTTGCTGCAGCGCTTCCGGAGACGTCGATCGCTCCGCCGGCACTTGCCGAGTTGCGATTCGTCGACGTCGCGACGCCTGAAATGGGTCCCGCGCCAACTTGCCCGCTCGCCAACGCGATGGCCGGCTGCTGCGTGCTGGCCACAGCGCCGCTCGTCGATACACTGCCGCTCGCCGCCCCGCCGCCGGAGTTCCCCGAGGCCGCTGCTCCCGACATTGACACGCCGCCAGATGCCGCGCCCGCGCTTGGCGCTTGCGTGGCGCTCGCCGTGCCCGCGGTCGAGACGTTGCCGCTTGCTGATCCCGCGCCCTTTGCCTGCGTCGACGCCGCGCTGCCACTCGTACTGACGCCGCCCGATGCGCTCGCACCGCTTACTGCCTGCGTTGCGGCCGCTGTGCCTGAATTGCTCACGACGCCCGAAGCCGCCGCGCTCGATGTGTTCGTGCTGGCGGCAGTGCCGGTGATGGCGGACGGTGCGCTGCTCAGATACTTGATCGCGTGCAGCATGACGTTGTACGAGCTGCCCTGCAGCGTCGTCAGCGTCATCTTCAGCGTGAGCGTCTGCCCCGCCGAGTTCGCGGCCCACGTAATGGTCGTGGCGTAGAACTTCTGATTGCCGGAGCCAGTCGTGCCGGGCGAGACTGTGTATGCGGTCGCGCTGCCGTCCGACAGCGTCGCGGTGAGCGTGCATCCGCTGGAATAGGCCGCCCAGTAGATCGTCGCCGTGCGCGAAGTAGTGTCCGCGGGCAGGACTTCCTGAATGCCCTGCCCGGTCGCGGTCGTGTTATCGGCGTAGATGCCGCCCGCGAGCGCGGTCGCCGATGCCGTGGGCGTGCCGTCCGTCCACGTCATCTTCGGGCCGTCGGTGTAGCCCGTGAATGTGACACCAGATCCGACCGTGCTCGGCAGGCCGATCGTCGAGCCGCCGCCCGATTTCCGATTGACGGACGTCGCGGATTGCGGGAACTGAATCCAGTCAGTCTGGGCCGGCGACGAGAGATTGAATGTCTCGGTGCCGGCCAGAACTGTGTTCGAACCGGTGAGAGTGCCCATTGCGGTCGCCTATGCGGCCGCTTACTGGCCGTTCGTGTAAGTGCTCGAAGAGATGCTGACCGTCTGCCCTTGCGCGATCGTCGTGCTCGACAGATTCAGATCGCATCCGGTCGTGCCCACGCTGCCGTCGACATGCGCCGTGCCGCCAGACGTGCGCAGGCGGTACCAGGTCGCCGTCTTGCCGGTGCCCGCTGCCGCCGTCCCTGTGCCGTTGCTGATCGCATTTGCTGTCAGTACCCCGCCGCTGGAAGCCGCGGCAAAAGTCGCGCTGCAGGGAAGCGTTGCAAGCAGATTTTGCGTCGTGACGGCCACGTCGGGCGATGCGGGCTGCGTGCCGTCGTAAAGGTCATACGCGCCGCTCGTGCCGACCTTCGCCGTGATTTGATCCTGCTGTCCGTTCTTAAGCACGGCGCTGTACTTCAGATTCGATGCCATGTGTCATTCCTTCGCGGTGGTCGTGAGCGTGCATGCGCCCGCAATCACTCCTTGCTGCTGGAGGATGCAGACGTAGTGCTGGAGGTATTCGGCTTTTGCGCGGGCGTCGCTGTCGGCGTCGTCGACGATCCCGAAAAGAGCTGATCCAAACGCTGGTGATAGCTCGGCTGTGCCACCGGCACCATTGCCCAAGCTGCCGGTGCCTGCGCCTGAATCTGCGGCGTTTCCACCGCTTGCGGGGGTGTAGGCGGTGACTGCGACGCGCAGCCGGCGAGCGCCGTCAGCAACAGCAGCGCGGTTCTTCGCGTTGTCGGCTTCATGTGATGCCTTCTCCTGATTGAACTTGTCGTCGAGTTGCGCGAGCTGCGCGGCTGCGTCGTTTTGCTTCGCGATCGCCGCGCGCGCCGCGCTCGCGGCCGCATCCGAAACAGCTTTTAGCTTCTCGGCGTTGATCCCGTTGTCGCGCGCGTGCGCGGCCTGTTCAGTGGCGAGCTTCGTGCCGTCGACCGTATGCAGCGCGGCACCGCCGATCGCAATGCCAATCGCGCCCGCGATGATCCCTGTGATGAGGTATGGAGACATATCAGTTTCCGATGCAGGCGTTCATCTCGAGGCGACGGCGCGTCACGATACCGCCGCAACGATTCGCGGCGATCGCGCAGTCCTTGCCGGCGACGAATCGCCACTTCATAAACTCGGAGCACGCGCCGGGGAAGTCGCGAGCGATGTAGCGCTTGCGCAGCGTCGAGCCCTTGTAATTCGGCACGCCGATGTTGTACGCGAGGTCCACAACCGCGACCTTCTGCCCGTCAGTCAACGAATCGAATCCGGGCGTGACGTCGCGCACGGCCGACGCGTATCCAGCGAGGCTATCGCTGAGCATCGACTTGCATTCGGGCAGTGTGTAAGCACGCATATCGACGTTCGTCTCACCAAAGCAGACGGTCTGGATGTTGTTCGCGAGACGATCGTTGTACGGCTTCAGAGAAACGCCCTCCTGCGACGCCGTCATCGCGACGAGCGCGGCCGCAGCAGCTGCGCCAATCGTCGCGGCGAGTGTCTTCTTGCCGGGGCGCTTACTCGGCTGCTGCGCTTGCGTCGCCATCCGCTATCCCACTCTTGGTCGTTTTCGGAGCCGTCGTCGTGTAGCGCGCGGCGATGATCGCAAGACAGCCGACCGTGATCGCGATCGCGAGCCGCCAACTATCAGGAAGGAGCGACTTCACTTCGTCGGGCATACCGGTCCATGCCGCCTCGATGAAGGGAGATGCCGCTGAGATCGCGCCGAGCCCGGCCGCGATGATCGTCGACGAGTACGTGTGCACCTTGGCCGCGTCATCGACCAGGCGGAGCTTGATGTTCATAAGGCCTCTGAAAATAAAAACCCGGCGCGCGGCCGGGTCGAGGGTGGGAAATCAAAAATTTCAGCGGCGACTGCCCGCCCATGGGGTCGACGGCACAACGGCTGTCGGGTGCGTTGCAGTGTCGAGCTTCTTCTCGGTCGCCTTCGCCGTACTCGCCGCTTCTGCAGCGCTTGCTGTGGCGACGGATACCTTCTGCTCGACAACATCGGTTTTCTTTGCCGCAGCGACCGCCGCCGCAGCTGCCGCGCGCGTCTGCTTGAGCATCGTCGCTGCGCGCGCGTCGGTGACCTTGGCCCGGTCACCGAGGAACCGCAGCGTGTATGCGGCGAGCTCGTGCGTGTCGGTCATCTGCGCCTTTAGATCGACAAGCGCTTGTTCACTGTGCTCGTTGAGCTTCTGCAATCCCTCAATCCGCCCAGCAAACTCACGCGTGCACGCTTCGCGCGTTTCCTGTCGAACCTTCGGGAACCGTGCAAGGTATGCAGAGCGCTCGGCTTGCCAATTCGCGCGCTCGATCGACATGCCCCACTGCCCGATAAAGAAGCCGACCGCAGCGACGCCAGCCAGCCCTCCAAGCAGGCACACGCCGACAACCCACCAACGCCAGTCACGAACGCGAGACATCTGACTCCCTCCGGTTGCCGATCGCCCGCTCAAGGCGTTCGATTCTGGTTTTCAGTTCGAGCACTTCTGCCTCCGCGCGCTGCGCACGTCGGTCAGCAGCGTCGGCGCGCTGCTCTGCGGCCCGCATGAGTTCCTCGGCGCGATCGGCGCGCTGCACCGCGAGAAGCTCACGCGCCTCGGCACGGCCCGCACGCTCTTCGGCCAATGTGGCAAGCCGCTCGAAGCGCCCGATAGCTTCAACCTGCGCGGCAGAGTCGGCCTTGACGATGTTGGCTTCGCCTTCGCTCTCCGCTTGCCGCCGGCGGTCGATCTGACGCCACATGCGGCCGCCGACCCAGAAAGTGCCCACGCTTCCGAGAGCAGTCACAATCGACTTAACGCCCTCGTTCCAGAATTCCGACATCTGGGTTTCCTCTATTGAGCCGCGGAGGGCATAAAAAAACCGCCCGAAGGCGGCTTTTGATAACTCGTATTGGATGTTGATGACCTTCCCTCTGGCGCGTCGCGTTACCAGAGAGGTACAGCGATCCCGAAACAGCTCCTCGCCTGCTCACGACCAACTGGATGACTGGAACGTCTTTTCACGCGCTAATCTCGTCATGGCGAGGTTTCGATTCTGGCTGCTTCGTCGATACTCGTCGACGGTCGATGAATGGGTGCTCGATGAATCGGAAAGTGACCAGCGAAAGCACGATTGTCACAATCAACACAAACATGCCTAGAGACCAATAAACGGCCGGGCTGAGCCGCGCCACTGGGGTGAAATGATCAACCGCTCGCGAGGCAAGGAAAAGTACCCAGTTGTGCAGCAGATAGATACTGTAACTGACCAGCCCAAGCAAACGCGCGGGACGGCACGTCAGGATCCCGAACATGCTATTGCCACTCGCAAAAATGGAGAACGGTACGAAAAGCAGTGCCGCCCCGAGCAATGTATAGACATCCGGCTGCCAGAAGAGTGTAGCTGCAATGCACGAAATCGCCAAAGCGGTGGCGCACCGCCCGAGCGCTAATTGCCGCACACGCTCGACGCGAATCACCATGGCGGCTGCACAACCGGCTAGGAAGAACCATTCGAGGTTGCTCTGCGAGAAGGAGTAGATCAGCAGAGCAGACGCACCCACGAGTGCCCACTGACTATTTTTGCTTGCGAAGACTGCCAAGACTGGAAGGATGAGGTAGAACCTCCACTCATAGATGAGCGACCAGAAGACAGTATTGATGAGGGTTGTTTTCTCGAATCCGTTGATGGGTGGAGCGCCCGGGATCGTGAAAAGTCCCCAAGACAAAATTTGTCGCAGCAACTCCCCCGCGCCGACAACGAGCCTAAAGTGAGTCAAAGCGAGAGCAGTGAGAACCACCAGACCTGATGCGAGCAGGTACATCGGCACCATTCGTCTGATTCGCGAAACGAAAAATTTGCGAGTGTCCAGATTGCCATTCGAAGCGATCACACGGCTCCAGAACAGAAGGGCCGTGATCATGAAAAACATTGCCACGGCACCCCGGCCGAGGAAAGTATTCACGCGAGACGGTGTGAGCTGCCAGACGCCAGTTTGGTTGTAAAAATAGTTGATACCGATGTGATGGATGACAACCGCAATGGCCAGATACCCCCGTAAACCGTCTATCGCGTGAAACCTGCGCGCGCTCACCTCGCGGTCGATAGCCAATCTGAAGAATCCGAGAATTGACGCGAACAGCCCTGCTGTCGCCAGCGACATCAGGATTAGGGCTAGAGCTGGAACCGCAGGATGACTTTCGAAGAAGGACATAGACGTGCGTTGTGTCTCGAACATTAGGTCGGTGCAGTAGAATCTGTAATTTCGCCAATTTCGCCGCGGATATGAGAAAAAATTATTTGGACGGCGTGCGCGGATGGGCCTCCGTGATCGTAGTCCTCAACCATCTCGTGCACAATTTCTTGGCCCGGGCTGTTCCATCGCTGGAAAACAAGTGGCTCGCGTTTCCTACAGACGGGGATCTCGCAGTCTACGTGTTTTTTGTCATCTCAGGATTCGCCCTGTCCATTGGCTACTTCGAAGGGGCGGGTCTACGCATCCTCAAATCCCTTGCGCTTCGGAGATACATACGACTTACGGTGCCGGTATTTGCATCGTCCCTCATCGCCTTCCTTATCCTCAAGTCGGGGGCCATGCACAACTTGCAACTTGCCGAGCGGGACGGGAATCAGCCATGGCTTATTCAACTCTACACACTCGATCCGAGCGCCCTCGGCCTGTTGCGATTTTCTTTGCTTGACGTCTATTTCAACTATTCGACGGCCACGAGCTACAATCCCGTTCTCTGGACGATGAGCGTCGAACTCTTTGGGTCGATGCTCGTTTTTGGCTTACTCGCGCTTTTTGGCGACCTTCGCAACCGTTCGGTCATCTATGCGATGGCAGCCGCAATTCTCCTGTACCTCAACAGTCCACTACTGCCTTTTATCGCTGGAATCGTCCTTGCAGACCTTTTTACCAGATCGATACCAACTGGCGGCCGCCCTTCCACGGTCGGCGGATTAGCCCTGTTCGTGGCCGGGATCCTGGGTTCGGTACATGGACATACCTTTCAAGGATCTGGATATTTAACAGCGCTAGCGCTTTGCATCGTCGCGGGTTTGACCCTTTGCCCGCCGTTGAGGATGCTGATGGAGTCAAAAGTGTCGGTGGCGTTGGGCAAAATATCCTTTCCTCTTTACCTAACGCACGTGTCCGTAATTTGCTCACTGTCCTGCTCAGTTTTTATTCTCGCTACCGATCGAGGAATCCCCGTAAGTGTTGCCGCTCTGTATACTTTCGCAGTTTCGATCCCGGTAATCGCCTTGGTAGCCGTCGCTTTTTACCCCGTGGAAAGCCTCTCTGTGAGCGCGGCACGTCGCTTCTCAACTCTTCTCGTCGTCGACAGTGCAGTGAGAGAAGAGAAGAAAGATCACGTTCCGGCAGGATAGGAAGGCCGTTCGGGAAACGGCTGAGTTGCATCGCCAAATTCCGATCCCACGATAAGCCGCAGCGCCTTGCGGTAAGACTGCCAAGCCGCGGGAACGGCCACGCCGGATTCAACGCAGCGCAGAACGGTCTTGTCGCTTTGTGCGAGCGCCGCCTTAGCCTGATCCTGATACGCCGACCACAATCCTGCAGCCGTGGAGGCCGGATTAATGAACGCCTGGTAACGCTGATCGCTCGAATCGAGCATTGCCTGATTCGGGTAGGTGGTCGCATCCTGTGGGCAACCGAAGCTCGAAACTATAGTCGTTTCGGTTTCGTCGCTAAATTGAACGTAGACTTTCATAAAAATCCTAGATCGTGTAGCCGGTGACGAAGATATTAAACGTTACTGCACCGCCGCCGCTGATTGAGCTATAGCCAATGACTTGCGACTTGACAATTGCATTTGAGAACGGCGCCACAGACGCACTGTTTGACAGGCAATAAAAGTCGAACGGGTGAGTCAGAGAACCGCCGGTGTTAGGCGTTGTCCAGAGATTGATAGCCATCAATACTGTGGACGTGGTTAGCACACTGACATATCCCGAGTAAAGTTTCGCATTGAGTGGGACTGCGCCCCCGATATTCAGCGATGTTTGTGTCGATGCTGCTGTCGTTGCGTTCAGTACCTGAACGCCGCCACCCAAAAACGTCCTATCGCGCCATTCACCGATAACAAACTGCCCGCTCGCGTTAGTCGGCCACACCGAGACGAGTGCAGATGCCGTGTAACCAGACGGCATATTGGCGCCGCCATACACATTCCCCGCGAGCGACGAAGTTGAGTTCGTCGCAAGCAACGCGCTTGCGCCAGTCGTCGGGTTATAGATTGCGTAGAGGGCAACATAGCCCGACACAGGAGCCGAACCAGTATCCATCCCACCCGCGCCAGTCGTCGCGAGGTTGATGGTCTTATTGAAGCTTGCAAGTTTGAACGGCTGACCGCCCAGCGCGCTTTCAACGACGATCTCATCAGCGGTTAGTGTACCGCTTGCCGATGCTGCCGTGATGCTCATCCCCAGGTTGCGGACTGTTCCGACGACCGGCGAGTACATCTTCTGAAGCGCGCCGTTCACTTGGTTGTAGGTCGTCTTCGAGCGCGTGATGCCAGCCGCCGCGAGTATCGCGCACAGCTCCTCCTGAATCATGTTCAGCCACGATCCGCGCACGTTCGTCGCTGGCGTTCCAGCTGTTGGGTTGCCTTCGGTGAAGTAACCTTCTGTGCCGGCGGTTTCGGGCGTAGGCAGCGAAGTCGCTGCGGTTGCGTCGTCGATTCGAAACATGTGACCTCTTATGCGTATGCAAAAATTGGAATTGTGTGCGCCGGCATCACTGCTCGGAACTCGCACTCCAGAACTCTGTTGCCCCACGAAGCAAGCGGATCACCGGCCGCCATCGACCCCGCCGCAGCGCGCACGACTGTATTCAGAGGTGCAGTGATCTTCCAGGCGAAATTCCAGTCGTATCCGCAGCACGGCTGGCCAGCGCGGAGCATCCCTGCGCGGGCCTGCGTGTACTGCGTGATCGTCACGGTGTAGCCGAGGCTCGCCGCGAAACCGATCAGATATGGAATTGACGCGCCGCCGAGGTTGGTGAGCCGCGCGACAACCTGTGCACGCCGCGCCGGTACCGTTGGCGCGACACCCGCGCATGGATCCGGAAGACCAAGCGTCGCCTCCCACTCCGGCAGGAGCTCATAGGTCGTCGCGGGGAACGAGTCGACCAAGAGATAATTTGCGCGGGCGGTCTGGCGCTCGTACGACGGCGCGAGCCCCGAAAGGACCTTCGCTTGGACAGTATCCGGATCACGCGGCCATACGCGGCCACGAGGCAACAACGCCTGCATCGCGACGAGGAAATCCGCCGCCTTGAAGTTCGGTGCAAGCATGGATGCCTCAAACGTAGTTCACGCCGGAAAGCACCGGAAGCTGGCCGAAGCCGCTCGTGATGTTCCCCGGATACGTCGTTGTCGTCACACCAACGACGCCCTGGACAAGCGTGATGACGAAGCCGCTCGTACCGGACACAGAGGCGATCGCGGATTCGATGTCCGATCGATTGATCGTGCCCGCACGAGGATCGCCATTCCGAAACAGGACGTCGGAGATTGCTGCGGAGATCGCCGCGCGCGTCGCGGTCGACGTGCCCGTCAGTCCCGACAGAGTGAACGTCAGGTTGTTCGCAACGGGCGCGCACGAATAAACGAGCGCGGTGACCGGCTGTTCGTTGACGATGGTGTCGGCGACAACAAGTTGATCACCGGTTGCCACTGTGCCGCGCGGCGTGCCGCCTGGGCCCTTGTCGTACTGTGAGCAGCCACTCGTTCCCTGCGGAAAGCCGTTGTGGGAAGCTTCGGCCGAGTCCCACATCGTGTAGATCACAACAGTGCCGGCGCCGAAACCGTTCGGCGCGCACCATGCACGCGAGACGCCGGGCACGGTGAGCGCCCATCCGACATAGTCGTTGAGGTCGCCGCCTTGCGGTGTGTTCTGGTACGCGGCGAGCATTCGCGTGCGCAGATCGTCGTTATCTTCGATGTCTGAGCCAGATGCAACCGTGCCCGTGATAGTTCCCGACGACTGCAATCCCGACACCGCAACGCCGAGAGCGACGGCCGTGCCCGGATCGGCGTTGCCTGCTGAGCCTGCCGACGTTGCGACGATCGCCACGGCCAGAGAACCAGTCCCGTCGACCGTCGCGGTTGAGCCCGTCGTGTATGTCGCGCCATCACTTCGCACGACCTGCGTTCCGGCATTCAGAACGGTTCCGGTGACGCCAGCGAACGAAGCAGTCAACTGCGCTGGCGTCGCGGCCTTGCGATAGACCTTTTTGAGCGCCGCCCAACCTTCCAGATATTCGTCTTCCGCGGTGAACGGAACCGCCTGCTTGGCAATCCAGTCGAGATACCCCATCTGCAGGTTAGACATTCCGGCCTGCACCTTTCCGACCACCTTCAAGACGGTACGGCGCAGCGTTGCATCAGCACCCTGCAGGGCCGAGTTGATGTCAGCCGCCACCTCGCTGATCAAGGTGGAGAGCGTTTTACGTTGGAATGGCATATCAGGTGAGCTGTTGCCATGCCCATGCGTACGTCAGGGAGACGCTGGGCCCGGCCGGTTGATAGAGCGTTATCTGCGCGCCGAGAAACGTGTCGCGCGTCCATTCCGTCTGAACATCCATGCTCGCAACGACGCCGTCATCGACGAGCCACTGGAGCGCCTCGACGATGTAGTCGCGCGCGTTGTTGAGCACCTCTTGAGTCTGCTTCGACCGATCGAGAAGCCAGAGCCGCGAACCGATCGGGCTGTCCTCGTCGAGGTCGCCCCACCAGCCGCGCGGGTCACCGGTGCCATCTGGGATGACGTCGTCGGCATTCGCCGCACGGTCTGTGAACAGGCTAAGCAGCACAGCGGTTTGCAGATCGTTGCCGGTGAGCAGGTCAGGACCGAGCTGCTGCCAATCGCCGCGGCTGTTCGCGGCATCCCAGACGATGCTGATGTCAGGCATCTATTACTCCGGCTGTGTCGGCGGCTGCGTATTGATCGTGCTGCCGCCTGTCTGCACATTGACGATCGGATGCGTGTGCAGGTTTGCGACCGTGCGCATGCCCGCGACGGTGCGCGTATTCGTCTCGTAGTTGTCGATGATGTCGCCCTTGCACTTGAGCAACGGCGTATCGGCGTCGATCTCGGGCGTGTTCGTGATCGTCACCGGCTTACCGCCGCCGTCGAGCACCATGCCGGCTTGCGACAGGTACACCTTCTGACCGGTGTTGTCGTGGATCACGACTTCGCCGCTTTTCAACGCTGTCACGCGGTATGTCGCATTCGAGGTGGCAATGACGATGCCGTTCGTTCGTTCTCCGTTTCCGAAAACGATCAGAGCTTCAGATCCGAGCGGCGGATTCGACGATAGCCCGTACTCGACATAGCGTGGAATGTCGCCCACAGTCTCAAGCGCGTTGATCCTCGCCTGCAGATACTGGACTGTTCGCGTATCGTCGACGAACGAAATCACCGCGCGGCTCACGAACAGACGAATTCGCCGCGAGAGCGCGTTCAGTGCGTCGAGCATCCAGAGTCCTTTACGCCGGCGCTATGTCCGGATCAATGCGTTGAAGAACGAGCGGCTCGGGCAGATATGCCTGGCGCGGTGCGAGCAGAAGCTCGGTATGTGTGCCGTTCTCGTCGAGGATGAAACTGATCTCCGTGATGAGCAGCAGCGTCCTCTCGGGGATCTTGAGCAGCGGCATCGTGACCGGCACCTGATAGTTCAGATACCAAGGCGAGCCGCTCGAATCGGTCCAGCTATCCACCAGCACGCGAACTTGCCGAGACATGCCGTACGCGCGCGCGATCTGCCAATCGACACGTCGCTCTAAGTACGTGCGATCGGACGAAGGCTGCTCGGACACGATGAACTTCGGCCGATACCGCTTCACGCCAGGGTCGTATGCCGTGTATTCGGGAAGCAGGTTGACGCCAATGTCGGTCGCATTGTTGTAGTTCGTCAGCACGCCCGAGACGCTCGAAAACCGACCCAACGAACTCTTCACTGATACCGCGGACTCGACGTTTGCGCCGAGTTCGAGACCTGTCGATCCGAGCTCGTCGCCGGCCAGCGCGAGACACAACGAGCCATCTTCAAGCTCGAACGCGAGCACTCCGCTGTAGCGGCAACACCGTTCGATAATTTCCCAAGACGTCTCGCTGATCGAGATCAACTGAAACGGGATCGTCGGCAGATCGTCGATGACGGCCTGCAGGCTCGCGCTGACCACCACTTCGATGTCGAAGTTTTTCACTAGCGCACGACAAACCGCGTCAATCCGGCTGTTCGCCAGTATCCGATCGACGGGAGCGCTGCAGTCGATCAGATCCTCGCAGCGCCCGCGCCCTGTTGCCCGAATCAGATGCTCGTGCGGCGTGATGATGTATTCGACGGTGTCGACGTACCCGGTCAAAAGCAGATTGTCTGCATCGATCGCGATCTGAATCGGCACACCGCCTATCAGCGATGCCTCGTCGACCTCGTCGGGAAATCGCTCGGTCATCTCCAACACGAACGAGCCGGTGCAGCTCTCGATCGAGCGCGTCACACGCGCGCCTTTCCAGCCGGTGATCGAGATACCTGCATCCGGCAGAGTCACTACAAGCGAATTCATCAGTACGTCGCCCCGAGTGCGAATTGACTGGTTGAGCCGGTCGAGCCGCGCTCCACCGTCGATTTCACGTTCGGCGAACCCGAAACCTCAGCGCGCGACCCCTTCGGCAGATTTCCGAGCTCGACCTTCACTCGAAGCTCGCCATCCGCGCGCGCCGGCGCAGCCTCTGGTGCATTCGCTGCCCCTTGATCTCCCGAATAGAGGCCAGCAATGCGGTTCGCTGTCGCGGCGCGTGCCGCGGCTTCGGCTGCCGCGGCCGCCGGGCGCTCGTACAGACGAGATACGACGTCGGCCGCTTGGCTGGGCGTGCGCGACATTTCCAACTCCGCGCCCGCGCGCTGCTCGCCTCCCTGCCGCAATTCATAGTCGACAAATCCGAGCTGCTGCTCGAGAGTCGAGTTGCCGATCCAATTTCCGGCCCACTGCTGAAACGCCGCTTGTCGGTCCGGGTGCCACTGCGCGATGCCGTACGCCTTGCCGTTATCACCGCTGGCGGACGGATCGATGCCGCTTTCGTGTTGCAGGTTCGAAACGATGCCGATTGCTTGCGCACGGGTCCAGCCGCGCGATTCGAAAAACGAAACGGCGGCCGGCACGTTGGCGTTCGGCTCAGCGCCGACTTGCGCATTCGTGCGCGCGCCGTTCCCGCGCAGGAGATTGCCGAATTTCTCCATTCCGTCGATGGCGCGATCGCCGAGGTTTGACGCCGGCGGCGCATCGGGCGACGAAGCTGGAACATAGCCTTGACCGTTCCAGCGCGTCGGAACATATTCCTGCCCATTCAGTCGCGCGACAACGCGCTCGACTCCTTCCAAGAATGTCGTCAGCGCGGGCGCGAGACCGCCAAGGATCGTCTGCTTCGTCTTGTCGAACTGCGCGTCGAGCTTCGACATCGCTTCGGCAAAGTCATTCGCGTGACGAATATCCTCCTCGCTAGGCGCGAGCGCCAAGCCGCGAGAGTAGCGATCACGCACGCCGCCCGCACCCTTGTTCAACAGGTCCTCAAGGCCACCAGCGTCGAGCGCCTCGAACAGCCGATGCCGCGCGAGCGGGCCGTTTCTGCTATTCACGCTCTCCCCAGCCGCCGCGATCTGCTCGAGCAGGCGCTCTGAACTGAACTGCCCGCGGGCGTCGAGTCCGTTGATGCCGTACGCCTGGTAGATCATCCGCTTTTGCGGATCGCGGCCCTGCGTCGACTCGTAGTACCCCCGAGTTACACCCTCCACCGACGAGGTCGCCTGCTCAGCACTCAGACCGACTGACTTCGCTGCATTCTGGATGCCGAACAGCTGCTTGGCGTCGATGCCGAGCGTCAGCGACTTGTTGCTGACGCTGCGCACCGTGTTCGCCCATGCCGATTCGATCGAAAGGATCTTCGACGTGACGAGCGCGGCCGCGCCCACGACCCCCGCGAGCAACGCGCCGCTCAGCGCGCTCGCGCGCGTCGCTCCTGTTACAAAGCTTTGCACTGCCGTCATACGCTGCGACGAGCGCGTCGTGCGCATCATCGCCTGATCGATGGCACGAAGGTTCCGGTTTGCCGAAGCGAAGCCTGAGCCCGTCCTGTCGAGCGCGGAGATTACGATCGTCAGGTTGTTTGCCATGGATCAGGTTGCCAGTGCCTTAAAGCTCGTCGGGAAAAATGCGGGATGAACCGGATCTGCTTGCGAAACGAGCTCGTCCGCTCGCGACGCATCGCGATAGACGCGATTCGCCAGGGTCAGAGACGGCAGCGGCGTCGCGAATGCGAAGGTCCGCATCGCGGGCAAGCTCGCGCCTCGCTGATTCAAGTCTGATACAACGGCCTGCCGCAGCGAACGCAGAGCCTCATACGTCTCATCGTCGCCTTGATCGCCGGAAACCGTCATCTCGGCGTCGATCAGATCGAGCACCTGACTACGCACGCGTGCCGCATCGTCGCTCGACGTGGGCTCATAAGTCGATGCCGCAACAGCGGTCGAAGCAATGGTCGCGCGCCGGAACAGATCCGAGCAAGCTGACTGCATCGTCGCCATTGCAGTGCCGATCGTCGATGCCGTTGTCGCGCCGCTCGGCTCGTAGCCAGCCAACGACGTGAGCAAGCGCATCGAATCAGCCGGATCCGGCGTCGCCGCCAGCATCGCGCTCGTGACGCCCTGCACCGCCGCGGTGAAGTCGTCGATCGTCGAAGCGTCGAGATTCCGTGCCGCCGCGTCGAGCGTCGCGGACGCGGTGTCGAGATTCGCGCGTGCGAGGGTCGCCGCCTGTGTCAGGCTTTCGACCGTTGCGCCGCTCGTGTCGACCGACGAGCTAGGAAACTTGCTAAACGTTGGCACCGTCGCACTGCCCGCGAACCGACCAAAGTCACCAGGCAGGTTCGTCAGAAGCCGAAAAAGGTTCCGCGCGTCCCCAACGAAGTTCTTCGCCGCCGTGTACCAGCCGACGGCCGTGCTCACCGCCGAGCCAAGCACCGCCGCGCCGTACGCGATCGCTGTCAGCGCAGTACGAGCGAAGTTGAGCGCGGCCGCGACGTTCAGGCCGCTTGCCGCGCTTTCGACAAGACTTCCGCCCGCCACCGAGGTCGCCGGGAAGACACGAGGGCCGCCTTCGATAAATTCGAACTCGAACTCGAAATACCGGCCCTTCTCCCACCGCTCTATCCAGCGGCTATCCATCAGGCTGACGTCACGCCGACCATATGTCGGATGCACGAGCGCGCCCGCGCCTTCCTTTTCGCAGGCCGCGATCAACAGGTCGCGCTGCGCGATGACGTCGTCGCCAACGACAAACCCGAAAACGCGAAATCGACGCGTACCGCGTCCAAGATCCTCGACCCACGGCATGTCGCGCAGCGGGTATTCATGCAGCTCGTTCCGGCGACCGAAGCCGCCCTCGCCGCCGAGCGACACGAACGGCACGCCGCGGAATGACGCGGGCCGCAACTGATCGAAGTACGAGCCCGCCGAGCCGCCAAGTCGCGCGGCCAGCGAACTCGCCAGATTGGAGATGCCCGAGGTGGTGCCGAGCACTGCGCCTGCGCCGCCTCCAATGTTCATGCCTTTGCTCCAATCTGTTGTTTCATGCGCTTTGCTTGGTCAAGCCAGCGCAATGTCTCGGAAACCGTCATGCCTTCGACGTCGTTCGGCCCCCACCGCATGAAATGCGTCAGCTCGGCGAGGACGTCATCCCAGCCTTCCGGCACAGCCGTGACGGCGGCGATCAGTCGTCCGAGTCCGCTGTCCGCCGAAGCTGAAAACCGTTGAAGTACGCGCACGCGGCCATGAAGTCACGCGCCGACAGCGCCCGCACGGCGTTCTTCGGTACCTTCGAAACGATGCTGATCAGCGCGATGCTCGATGCGAACGTGCCGCCAGCGGCCGAAGCCTTGCGCTTCTGCTGGTTCGTCGGCTCGCTCAGATCGAGCGTGGCGACGTTCAGAGGGCTTTCGTCGGAGGTCAGTTTGACCGGCGACTGAAGTACGAGCTGGAACTCGTCGTCACTCGGCTTCATTCCGCTGATCGCTTCCTTGCCGAATGAACCGATGAAATCGGCCGCCTCGTCGATCTGGCTCGTGTACATCTGATCGATCACGTCAACCGGCACGCCGCTGAGTAGCGCGATAAGGGCAATCTGGAGGCCGTAGACACCGGCCGCGTTTTCCGCCTTCTCATACTCGCCTGCGGCCGGCTCGCGCAGCGTGATCGAGTCGACTGTCTTCGCCTGATCGCCCTTGCCGTAGCTCAGCGCCTTGCGCAACTGGATGGTTTTTGTGTCGCTCATCGATTACTGCTCCGTGACCGAGCCCTGCAGCCCTTCCCACTTAACCGTGAACTTCGCTTCGGTCGTGTCAACTTCCTGCGCTTCTACCGTCCACATGTTGCGGCCGATGATTGTCTTGCCGTTCGCGAGCTCGAGCACGACGGTATTGCTTCGCATCGCGTTGATCGCGGCCAGGCTGACGCCGCCCGAATCACGGATCGAAGCTGAGATCGAAGGAGGTTTCGGCTTCTCACTGAAACCGTGCACAGTGTCCTGGCCTGACTGTGTTTCGCGCGTCACGGTGCCGGCGTCATACCGCAACTCGCCTTCGAGTTGATAGTTGACGCCGTCGATCGTGATATACGCAGTCCCGGCGATGAAATTCGTCTGGTTCGCCATCGTTGGCTTCTCCACAAAAGAAAAAGCCGCCCGGTCATAGGCGGCTTACTGCGTTGGCGAACTGCTTACGTCTGGCTGGTGGACAGACGGAACTGCGCGAGCAGCGCGAAGATCCGCAGCTGGTTGATCAGAGTTCCCGGCCAGAGAACGTCGACACGATTCGGGTTTTGCGCGTTCTGCTCGACGATGATCGACTGAGCAAACTTGTCGCTTCCCTGCACGTATCCTTCGTACTCCATCGCCTGATATTCAGCGATCTGATCAGCCTTGATGATGTTCGGCGTCACGATTCCGGCGCCCGGGCCGAAGCGCGTGCCGTTCGCCGCGAGCTTCACGCGCGCGTACTTCGACGTCACCAGCGTGCGCAGGCGACGCAGCACGTACGCGAGCAGGAACATCGTCTCAACTTCGAGATAGCTGTTGTCCGGTTGCCCGAACGCGTTCGTCTGATAGCTCGTGATCAAGTTCTCGATCGCGACCGTGCCGTCGTCACCCACCGTAAAGGTGGCGATGCCGTCATAGAGCAGCGTGTTGCGCTGGCTGAGATTGAAGCGCGACTGCAGCGGCGGCGCCAGTATGCCGGTCAGCGCGACGGTCTGCATCGGGACGCCCGGATCAGCGCGCACGCTCACCGCGGTCACCGCCGCGATTGCCGCCGCCCATTGCCATGCTGGCGTCGGCGAGTCGTTGAAGCCCATGATCGACTCGTGCTGGTTATTGCGCGCCGTGCCGAAAGTGGTGAGCCCCGCCCATGTGCTGCGATAGGCGATAAACACGTGGCCGTAGACCTGCTGCTGCCAGCTCCAGCGACCGGTCGAGTCATTCAGGAACGCCTTCAGCGCGTCGAGCGACGTCGTATCGGTGAACGCGCACGCGATGAAGTCGAACGGCATGTCCTGAAGATTGCCGAGCGCCGTCGTCAGCGTCGGATTCGTCGCACCGCTGGCCATCGCTGTGATCGTCGCAGCGAGACCCGTCGGCAGCGCTTCACCTGCGGGCGTGCCCTGATAGTTGAAGCGGATGTCGATGTCGTTGCCGACCAGCCCCTTGTTGTCGGCCGTCAGCGTCACCGTGCTCGTCGACGCCGATGCGGTCACGGGCATCGCCGGGATCAGGTTGATGGCTGCGGCAACAGCCGTCGCAATCTGCGCGGTCGTCTGGCCGGAAGTGACCGGAACGGTGACCAGTTGACCGGCGATGTACAGCGAAATCGTGCCGTTGGCCGTCGGCGCCGACGTGAACGCGATCGTTCCGGTCGCCGCAACCGCGCCGGCAGCATCCTGTACCGGCAGATACCAGAGCTCGCCGAACTGGTCATTCTGGCGATACGCAGCGGTCATGAGCGCGAGCACCGAGTTCGCGCCTGCCTGCACGTTTGCATCGCCCGTGCCCGACGAGATGAGGGGCACGTTCGGCGTTGCCGCGCCGGCCGACGTCATCGGACCGATGAGCAGGGCGCGCTGGTTCGCGACCGCCGAGTTAGCGTGCGAATTGTCGATCTCAGCGAAGAACAGCGGCGTGCGCAGGTTCTGCGGGATCTGCTTGAACGGAATGGTCATTCTGCGTCACTCCCCGACTGCTTCGGCGCGGGCAGAGCCGCGTTATCCGCGAGAACGACGTCGCCGTCATTGAGCACGCGGGTCCAGAAGATGTCGCCATCCGGCACTTCGATGCCTTCGGGCGGCAGCAACTGCTTCGTAACCGGATGCCGCACTACGAGGCCCGGTGCAGGTTTGACGATCATTCGTCGCTCCTATTGAGGAAATTGAACGTTGACCTGCCCTTCCGAGCGCCCGTCAGGACCCTGCGTGCGCGGGGCTGGAGTGACAGCGTCAGGGAATGGTGGGTCCGGATAGGTGCCGTTCGGATCGGCGACGTTCGTAAGGTCGGCCGTTAGGTTCATCGCGAGCAGCTGGGTATTGATGTCTGGCACGAACGTCTCGAAGAACTCGATACCTAGAAGGATCGAGATCCCGCCGACGTGCGGCGCACCCTCGGCATTCACATCCGTCTCGGTGTCGCAGAACGCGAAGTCCTGCACGATCTGCCGAAGCGGAATGCTCTTGAAGATCGCCTCTTCGATTTGCGCGCCGAGCGTCTCGACAGCAGACAAAGCCGCCGGGCCGGAAACCGCCGACACCTCGGCCTTGATCTCGAACGCCGCGACAGTCGTGAACGACGTCTGCCCGTTTCGCCCGGTCGACTGCTTGCGCTCCTTCGCCTGCCGCAGCTTTATCGCTGGCAGCTTCGGCGCCGGCACATTCCAATCGCCGGGCGAATACACCGTCACGCCCGAGATCGTCTGCAAGATCGACAGCAGCACGCCGCGAAGCTGCGCGCGTCCGGTTTGATCAGGCATCGGTCTGTCCTGGAACGTTGAGCATCAGGCGGCCGCCGCCGTGGCCGTCGAGATGAACCTCGCGCACCTGCCACTGCTCGCCCGTCTTGTTGATCATCAGCGTGTCGTACTGCTGCGGCTCGATGGGGAACTGCGAGATTTGAATCCCGACCGTCGGCTGCTGCGTGACGACAGTCGACCCAGTCACCGGATCGACGCCGAAGAATGCCTTGTCGTAAGCACCCGTGATCTGGAACGAGCCACCGTCGGCTGGCATATACGTGATCGCCGTCCCGAATTGCGCCATCAGAGGGCCGAGGATCTTGCCGTCGACGATGTCGTCCCAGTCCATCGGTTACTCCGACTCGTTGATTGACACCTGGCCGCCGGTGATCTGCGCACCTTCCAGCTTCACCTCCTCGAGCTTTTCGGGAACGAGGAATCCAAGCTCACGCAGACGGACCACTTCCGATTCCGGCAGGCGCACCTTCTGACCAGCCGTCTTGATCACATCAACGACGTCGGGATTTTCTTTGCTGCCCGTGAGGATGCGATCGTGAACGGTACGATTGCGCGCGACGACCGCTTCGATGAGTTTTTCAGCCATCATTCACCTCACGCGACGGTCGCGGCGAGCGCGGCATTGACGCGGCTCGGGATGATGATCGGAGCCGACTGCATCATCAGGAAACGCTGAGCCGGATCATCCTTCAACCACGTCTTCGGCGCGAACGGCAGCGACGCATAGTTGAACGCCGGGTCGATGATTTGACCGAACGCACGCGTGCCGTCGAGATCGGGGCCCGTCATGATCAGAGAGCCGTCCGGCAGCATCGGCTGCTCGACGTTGTTGTCGTCGACGTACCAGTCGCTGTAGAGCCAGAGGTTGTACTGGCCCCACACGCCCTTCGAGACGGCGCCACGCTGGATCTGCGCGCCGACATTCACGACGTTGCCATTCTGGCCCAGCGCCGGGTAGTAGATCGCGCCCTTCAGCGTCGGGTCGAGCTTGAACCCGCCCCACGCCTTCGGGGTGAAGATGATGTCCGTCGCCACCGCGCCCGACGACTTCAGGATCTGTTGCTGCCACGTCTCGATGTTTCCGGTCGGATTTGCCGTACCAGCGGTGATGTTCGCAGCCGTCCACTGCGCACCGCCGGTCAACGCGATCGTCAGCGAACCGTCGCGACCGAAGTCGATGACGGTCGTCGGGAAGCCTTCACCGGAAACGGTGAGCGTACCCGTCACGAGCACCTGTGCAGCCATCCATTCCATACGGCGCGTCAGCATGTCGATCTGGTCGTTGAGCTCGAACTCGAGGTTCATTTGCTCGCGGACTTCCGGCGTCAAGTCGCCGCCGATGCGCTCGCCGATCATGCGACGGACCGGCTTGCGCAGATCGGGCGCGCGCTTGTCCTTGATGTACGGCGGCTTGAACGTGTTCGTCTGATAGCGGCGGCTCTCGACGAGTTTGCCTTCGACGAGCGGCGAGCAGAACGGGGACATACGGCGCTTGCCGACATCCACGTCGATCGAGACAAACTCGCTGTCCGCCGCGATCATGTTCGTGAAGAACCTGTCGAGCAGCCAGCTCTGCGCCATCTTCAGGTTCTGCACAACCCCGATCAGGGTGTTCGTGTCATAAATCAGGTTTCCGGGCATTGCTCTCTCCGAGTGTGTGGCCCAAATGAAAAAGCCCCGCTCAGCGGCGGGGCCTTCGCATCAGTTCAGTTGAGGGTTTAGCTCGGGTCAGCAGCCGAGACCGAGGACTTGAGGTGGATGCCCAGCGGACGCAGCGCGTCCTGAGCGGCCGTCGACGTGATACCCGTGCCGAGCGTGACCGCGTTGACGTTGAACTCGCCTTCGAGATACACGCCCGCGACCACATCGCCGCCGCTGCCGTCCGCGTAATCGGCCAGGATCGCCGTCGGCGTCTGGCTGCCATCGGACGAGGCCGAGAGAGCGACCGTGTACTTGCCGTTTGCCGTGATCTTGCCGAGCACCGTGCCGCGCGCGAACGGGCCGCCGGTGATCGTGACGTTGCGGGTGACGAGTTGCTTCGGACCCGCGATAAGCTGATCGGGAACGAAGGTTTGTGCGGATGCCGACGGGACTTGGGGGTTCTCCCCGACCGTGGTAGGAGTCAAAGCCATCTGAGTTTCTCCGGGTTTGGGGAGGGGTTAGATCTCGCCGCGGCGCAGCTTGCCTGCCGCAACAATTCGTTCTGCCAGCGATGGTTCAGCCGCTGCTGCTGCGGTCGCGCCAGGGTTCGCCGGGCGTGCGTGCGACATACGCTCATCCAGCGACGGCTTACGTTGTGTCGGCACGGTCGCCACCGGCCGGTCTTCAGCCCCGACCGCAAGCGCGTTGATTGCTTGCGCAGCCGACATGTTCGTGTCGAATGCGAAGGCGCATGCCTGCTTCACCATGCCGCTCTTGATGCCGGCCGCAACGATCGCGGCACAGCGCACGCGCTCGCGCTGGCGCGCGCCTTGCGCGCGACCCGCACGCTTGCCTTCTTCCTTGTCGTCTTTGTCGTCCGCTTCGGCGTCGACATCGTCGTCGTTTTCTTCGGCACGCTTGGCCTCTTTGTCTTTCTCGTCCTGCTCGGCCTTGCGCGCTTCCTCGTCCTTCTTGTCCTGCTCTTCCATGCGCTTGGCATAGTCGTCGTCGGATTCGCCTTCGCGCTGCTTGCGATCGTCCTCTTCTTCCGCGCGGGCCGCCGCGCTCGGCGACGATGCGGACGTGCTCGGCAGCCCGAGGAAATGGGCGAACGGCATCGCGCTCGCGATCTTCGAGAGCTTCATTTGATAGCTTCCCTTGAGTAAGAAATTTAAGACCGGATCGACTGGATCAGGGCTCGAAACGCGGCATCGGGCGCCGCCACTTCATCCGCCAACCCCAAGGCGACACCCTTGTCACCCATGAATGTGGCGGCTTGCGTATCGCGCACCGTGGCGGCCGCGATATTCCGGTTACGGGCGACTGTTTCGACGAACAATTCACCCATCGTGTTGATGTCCGCCTGGAAGCGCGCCAGCGCATCGGGCGCGAGCGGGATCTCAGAATGGCCGTCGGCTTTGTAATCCCCGTAGGTGATGAACGTCACTTTCATCCCGGCCTTCGACAGCGCTTCAGACAGATCCACGTGCGCGCAGATCACGCCGATGCTTCCAACGCCGCCGGTACGCGGCACGATGATGCGATCCGCGGCGCTCGCGATCGCATACGCAGCGCTGTAGGCCGACTCGTTGAGAATCGACCAGATCGGCTTTACGCCTCGCGCGCCGTGGATCATGTCGACGAGATCGAAGCATCCGGCCACTTCGCCGCCGGGCGAGTCGATGTCGAGCGCGATGGCTCGCACATCGGGGTCGTCGAGGGCCATCAGCAAATTCTGGCGAATTCCGTCGTATCCCGACATGCCGCTGTACGGGCGCAGCGAACCGAGCTTCTGAACAAGCGTGCCCTGAACCTCGATGACCGCAACGCCGCCGACGTTGTCGTACCCGGCGCGCGGCGTGCGCCCCGGTTCCGCAAAGCCATACTCGTCGTCTTCCATCGCCATCGGGACGATGCCGGTCCCGTCGAGCCTCACCATGCCGCCAATGCCAAGCCGATCCGCGAGCGCAGCCACCACGATCTCCGCCTTGCGCGGATGAATGGCGACGGGCGTGTTGAACATCCGCGTCGCCAGTCGTGGGAGAAGGTTGTTCATTGAGCCTTGGGTTCCTGTGTGACCTCGTCCGCCGTCGCGTCGTCTTTCAGCGTCGAGGGAAGAGGAATTCCGCGATCCTTGAAATACTGGATCTCGATTGCGCGCTGGTCGATGTTGTCGCGCCAATCGTTGCCCGACAGCTGGGCCGATTCGTCTTCGAGCGTCGACAGCCCCGACTCGATTCCGAGCGCTGCACCCTGACGTTCTTTCATCGGATCGACATATCCCCGGCCCGGACCGATCCACCACGCACGGGTATATGCTGCGCGTGCCATCGCAAACTCGGGCGCTCCCGACGGAAGCGGAAGCTCGCCGATGTCCATCATTTCCTCGACCATCGCGCAAAGAATCGGTTGCCCGAATCCGCGACCGAAGTCGCTGCGGCGCCGATCGAACGTCTTCCACGCCTCGAGCGCAGCAGCGCGGTATGAGGAGTAGTTCACATCCGCCCAGTTTTGCGTGATCTGCTGCGCCGACATGCCGGTGCCCGCCGCGACATTGCGCAGCATGGCGTTCTCGAACTCGGCGAAGTTTCCAGCGGGGCGAGTCGCCGACACCGTGTTGATCGTCTCGCCGGGGAAGAGGATCGGCAATCGCGCGCCGCCAAGACGGAGATCCGTCTTGTCGTGGAACTCAGTTCGGGCGTCCTGATAGCCGTTGTATCCTTCGACCGCCTCTTCACCATCGCCAAGAGCCTCGGTGACGAGCTGCTTGTCGAACGGGCTCGTGACGTAAGCGCCGAAGATCGCATTGATGATCGCTGCGTCGAGCTCGGTGCCGTCGTACTTGATCAGCATCTTCAGCCGCTGTAGCACAGGCGTCAGGATGCCCGCGCCGCCGCGATGCTGCGATGCCCGGTCGAAGTCGTAGTCATGGACGACGATCGGCCGACCCCAATCGGTTTCGGCGGCGATCCGCTCCCACGTCACCTGCTTTCCGCCACTGAACCAGTCGCCTTGATGCGCCTTGCGGATGTGATAAGCGACGGGCGCGCCGTATTCGTCCACCTCGACGCCGCCGCGCATCGTCTGGCGGTCGAAATTCTGTTGCGGGTTCGACAGGCGGTCCGGGTCGATCAGTTGCAGCACGGTCGCGTAGCGCGCGCCGCGCGGCAGGCGCTCGGGCATCCACTGGAGGATAGCGAGCGCGTCGCCGTCGACGATCTTGTGGCGGAAGGCCAAGCGCATCATCTGCGGAATCGTCAGCTTGCGCTGCGCGTCGCAGAAGTGAGCCGGATCTTCCGACCACGTGCGCCAACCCGCCTCGAGCGCACGGCCAAACTCGTCTGCCCAAACGTGATCGAACTTCTTATTGCCTGTCATCGCTGCGAGCGCGCGGTAGTCCGGCTTCGAAATCGGCCGGAAGTCCGCGCCGATCACGTTGTCGAGCGTGCGCGTGACCGCCGCGGATGCCCACCCGTCGTTGCGCACCAGATCGCGCACGCGCGACACGATGCGGTCTCGATACGGGTTGAGCTCGCCATCCGGTGACCAGAGCACCGGATTCCAGTCGCGCATATGCTGGCTGGACATGTCAGCCGCATCGAATGCGCTGGTGCTGCCGTACCCGCTATAACTGCCGTTCAGCGCGAGCGCACGGCTCTTGCGCTCCGGCAGCGGCTTCCCGTCCGGACCAAGTAGCTGTACGTTCGATTCCATGCGTTATCGCCGTGTGAATGTGATTCGGTTTGCTCTGCGAGGCGAGTCGACGATGCTGAGCTGCGCCTGCATCAACTGGATCGCTGCGGCAAGTTCCGCGAGGTTCGCGCGCGTGTACGTCACCGACCTTGTGCCGTCTCCCTGCGTGTACGAGTAAGACTCGCCCTGCGCACCGGTCGACAACTGGATGTAGATCTGCTGCGCATTGGCGAGTGATTGCCGTAGCGCCGTCTGATCCATGCCAGCCAATAAGCTGCGGCTCGGGTCAAAGCATCGCAAAATTCTTCTCCTATGCTTCAGCCGGCGAGCCGCCGAATCCGAGAGCGTTTCTCAGGCTGAGCCTGTTTGATGATCGGTCCGTCCGGGCGTACCGGCCGCGCCGCGCTCACGACATCGAGCTCGACCTCCTGCCGCGCCTCTGGAGCAGGCGGCACGAGATCGCTTGGATCGGCCTGCACAGCTTCGACGCGCCGGTTCAACTTCAGGCCCATATGCATGAGGCCGCAAAGCGCTGCATATCCGTACACCCGAATGTCGAGCGCTTCGTTCGCGCGCCCGGGCGGCAGTTCCCACACACGGAACTTCTGCCCATTTGCGAACTTCGTCACCGAGCGCTCCGAGATAAGCTGCGCGAAGTAGTTGATGTCCCGGTCCGTCGGGAAGTGCATATAGCCGGCCGGGTACGTCAGCACCCCGTCGTTGTCTTCGGGATCCCGCCGCAACCGCTCGCGTATCACGTCTTTCGCCGCGTTCACGCCGATGATGACCGGCCGGAACGTCGATTTCGTTCGCGACGACGGCCGCTTCGTCGGCCAGACAGGTGACCGCGCGCCTCCGCGCGCCGACTCGCCCTTGATCGCCCAGATGCGACGCCCGAGCCGCGCCTTCGCGAACTCGTACACCTTCTGCGTGTGGTGACCACCGGAGTCGATACACGCGGCGGAGACCGCGAAGCCACGACCGTCCGCGCGCCGCCAGACCCGCTTCAGATACTCGTCGACGCGTTTCCACAGCTCCGCGCTTTCGGGGTCGCCCTCAATGATCGCGTGATCTATGGACCAGCTTTCTTCGTTGTGCCCCCAGCCGATCGTTTCCAGCTCGACTCGATCGTCCTGGACATCACCGCCGACCGTGATCAGACCGACGCCGTCGGGGACTTCCGCATCCCAGACTTCAGTCCGTGCTGCCAGCCGCGTCTCGCTGAGCGCGCGATCGCCGCGATCTTCGTACGGCTCGCCGAGCACGAGGTTGATGAACGTCTGCCGCGCGAGCGGGTCGTCTTTCACGCGGAGCCATTCGGCAACAAGATTCGACCAGCACGCGTTCGGAAAAAGGCTGTATCCGGCCCAGATATGAAATCCGGCATGCCCCTTGAATGGCTTCGTCGCGCGCCACTCGCCGTTCGTCACCATGTCGGCCTTGTCGGCCTCGTGGATAACGCAGCCGTTGTGCCGGCAGACGTAGTAGACGCTTTCCGGAATACCGTTGCCGTGCTCGTCCTTGTCCCACTTCATGCCGTGGGGCGTATCAGGGCCGCCCCATTCGAGCACTTGCCGCTCGCCGCAGTGCGGACACGCGACGAAGAAGTAGCGCTGATCGCTCTCGCCGAAGCTCTTCTCGATCCGGCTATATCCCTTCACCGTCGGCGTCGAGCCGAGAACGATCTTGCGATTCCAGAACGTCTCAGACCGCTTCGTGCCGAGCGCGATCTGATCGCCTTCGTTGCCCGCACCGTCGACCGGATAGGCGTCGACCTCGTCGAACATCACGACGCGCGACGTGATCCGCCGGAAGCCCGCCGGGCTATTCGCGCCGACGAGCGTCAGGCTCGAACCATTGCGGAAGGTCTTCGCAAGGATCGTCTGATCGCTGTTCTTCGCCTTCTGATCGCCCGCGATCGCCGCGAGGACCGGCGTGTCGCGCAGCATCGGCGCGATTTCCGTCTTCGAATAGCTCTCCGCATCCTCGACGCGGGGCTGCACGACGAGAATCGGCGAAGGATCCTGGTGGATGAAGAAGCCGACCGCGTGATCCATCAGCTTCGTATAGCCGACTCGGGCCGACTTCATGACGCTGATCTTCTCGACGCTGGGGTCGGTTACTGCATCCAGCATGCCCCTCTGATAACCGAACGCCCGGAAGCGGCCAGTCTGCGCACTCGTCTCGCGCGACAGAACCGCATAACGCTCGGCCCATTCGCTCAACGTCAGCTTGGGCGGCGGCGTCAGGTTCTGGCGAAGCGCCGCCGCGAGGCCCGCCCGCAACGCGTCATAGCCGCGCGCGTACCGCCTGGTGCTATTTAGGGTTGCCTGCTCCATCGCGAGTGAGTTCTTCGAGTGCTTCTGTGATGACCTCCTGCAACATGTCCTGCAACTCGGCAGGCGTCTTGCACCGATGGAGACGCGGAGCCTGTTCCGCGGGAATTGACAGCAGGCGGGTTCGGACCTTGGCGTATTCGGTGCCGACTGCTTTCGCCACTTCGGCAACGTCGATAACCAGACCGGAGTCGCGGTCGTATTCGAGCTGAGCCTTCAGCCCGAGATAGTTCTCTTTGAAACAGCGCGCCGCGTCGAAGTCGAGCAGCTCGACGTTGCCCGAGAGAATCCGGTCCGCGACGTCAGCGGCGTCCTCTCGCGCGCCGAGCGTTACCTCGCTCGCTGCCTGGGTAACAGTCTTGCGTTTGTTACCCTGCGTCGCTTGGGTAACACTTTGGGTAACAGCCGGTGCGCCATCGCGACGGTACTTTTTAAGCAGCGCGTTCGACGCGTCAACATCGACCTCATCGCCCGCAAACACAAGCCAGCCGCGCTCCTTCCACTTCGTGACTGTCTTTCGACTGACCCCATGGAGAACCGCAAACTCGCTCTGTTTCATCGCGCTTAACTGTTACCTGTTACCCAAATTTGAAAAGTTTGTGGCTAGAGAAAGATCGCGCGCGCGCAGTGCCCGCGAAGCAGAAGGGCGGAGAGGGACCCGCTTGTAAACCGTACCTGTCACCCCTCCCAATCGCCCCGTCCCGCCCTCCTTTCGAGCACTTTTTACAACCACCCCGCGAGCCCAGAGCCTCAGTACTCGCCGTTCCTCAGCATCACGATGCCAGGCACCGTCGGGTCGATGGCGCTGTCCTCGTCGATCTGCGCATCGCCTGGCAGCCCGACGGCCTGCAACGCCACGTTGAGTAGGTGTTCAGCAGCAGAGGCGCATTCAGCAACGACGACAGCAGCGACACCCACCGGATAGAAGCCGGTGAAGTTCGTGCACTTGTAGATCTTCATCGTTGATCACCGTGCCGTTGCGAGCGCCTTTGCGAATGCCGCGCCGAACTCGGCACGATATGTTGATGCGACCACCTCGCGGCCGCGCTTCCCGAAGTCGAGATGCTGCTTGACCGGCTGCGCATCACCGAAGCGGATCAGCAGCCTGAGATGGCTCGTCTTGTTCGCGCCGCGCAGCGCGACGCCGCGCTTGCCGCTGCGCTTGATTGCCTTGACATCGGTCGGCCGCTGCCACACACCGCCGATTGATTCGCCGCTCGCTGTCTTGATCGACCCAACGAAAATGTCCGCCCGCCCTTCCAGGCGCTTCAGCGCGGATGGGCTGAAGTTGCCGTACTGGTTTAGCAGCGCCATGTCCTTCGGGTTCAGCCAAGTCTTACCTGACCCGATGAGCTTGTGCGTGCCACCAAACTCGTACGGCGCGAGATACGCGGCCGCGATGTCCTTCACGAACACTGTCGCTTCTTGCGTGTTCTTGCGCGCGGCCTTCACGCCAATCGAGTTGACTGTGAATGGCGTCGGCCGGTCAAACACTTGAGGAAGGGCCGCTTTCTCGGCGGCCTGAACGCGTTTTGCGACTGCCGTCAGCGCCTGTGCAGACGCGAACGGCAGTTGCTTGCGTTCGAAATCGTTGAGCCTCCGCGTCAGCGCGTCAAGATCCGACTGAACGCTGATACGGATGGGGCTCTGCATTACTCGCCGTCCTTGATGGTCGGGTGATTCTTCAGATCGGCCAGCCGTTGGATCAGGCGCTGGTATTCGTGCACGGCGCTATTGCCGATCATTCTCACCAGCGCTTCGATCTCGCCGATGATCGTCAGCGGGTGCTCATCCGAGCCAGACCCATTCGGGCCAGCAGAAAGTGCCGTCTCCGACTCCCCCGCTTCGGCACTGCCAGCCTCCGCATCAGCGTCGCCACCAGCGTCCAAAGGGACGGCATCCGACGACACGCTTGCCGGCGCTTGCGCATCGAGGTTCGGAGCGGCCGGCGTTGGATTCAGATCTGCAGCGCCCGCGCCGCCCGGGTCTGCTTGAGCGTCGGTGACAACCGGCTCAGGTGCCTCGACGTCAGAAGCCGCGGCTCCAGTCACTTGCGTACCAGATGCGTCCGCATTCACAGCGGAATCGGTCGATTGGTTGCTCGAAGACGTGCCAGCGCTCCCAGACGTTGCGATAACGCCGGTAGCGTTTCCCTGCTCACCTGCCGTATCCGAGCCGGTCGCAGACACAGCCGGGTCCTGAGCAGCCTGGGCATCGCCATCCGTCTGGGCAGGCGACGAGGTTGGCTCCCCCACGTTGGCGCTCGGGTCGACGCCCGCTCCATTCGCGATCAGATCGGGAATCTCGTCACGCGTGATCTCGCGGATCGGCGTGACCGCCGCTTCGTCGTTGTCAAAGATGACGTTGGTGTCCGGATTGAACTTCAGCATAGCAACCTCCGAAAAGAAAACGCCCCGGCACAGGCCGAGGCGTCAAATCAGGGCAGTTGCCCCGCCGAGGAGACACGCAGGAACGTGTTCGAGCGATGCGCAATGCAAAAAGCCCGCTGTTTTTCAACGAGCGGGCTTAGGACGCATCTTTCCGGCGCTTATTATCGATCAGCTTTTTCGATTACACAAGCGATTTTGTGCAGCCTAGCTACGATCAGCGCCTTCATCAAGTTCGACCACGCCTTTCGCCGATCTTCTTCGAACCTTTGATGCAGCCACGGTATCAACCGCCTTCTGCTTCCACTCACTGACGAGCTGGGGAGCGATCCTAACCGCGTCCTTCACGATGTCGGATGAAAGAAGTTCGTGCCATGGGCTTCCGTGACTCTCGTTCTCGACGAAGCGAAGGGGCTGCTCATCGAGCCTGGTAAGCGCCGAAGCGAAAAGTCTCTTCTGAAAATCCTCGTCAAGCTGCGCCGCTTCTCTTCTGTAGCCTTCATATGCCTTCGAGACTGAAGCCTTATATGCGTAATCCTCTGCCAATCGAAATCGTTGACCAATCTGCTTCGTGGCCAACCATGCAAACCAGACAGGCGCGCCTACTGACAACAAAGAAACAGCGATCCGAGTCCATACGATGGTGGGTGCGGTGGATGATTGTATGCTTTCGGACAATTGATGTAGCTGCCACCCCCCAACGATCGCCCCGAATAACAATGCCCCAATCAGTCCTACGACCCAAGGCCATAGCGACTTTCGCAAGGCCTCTGCGCGGTCATGAAAAGCTCCCGCAAGCCCAACGGCGGTAGAGGCTCGCATCGCCGTCTCGCACTGAGCGATGATTCTCGCAGCTTCTTCGGCGCTCGATCCAATTCGCGAGTTACTCTCGCCCCAGCTATGGACATAAGCTTCGATCGTTCGGTGGTTCGCCGCCGATTTCTCCACAATGCTATTGATCAACTTCTGAGATTCTTGCAGTTCCTGTAGATCTGTTGGCAGACGTTCCGCGGCTTCATGAGCGGACACAATCGAAGCTGCCATCGCCTCCAACTCAGCGATGTTCGGTTCCACGGCCGCTGTTCTTGCTTTTATGGACCGCACCCTTCCTCGGAGCTCTCGAACCTCTTTTGCAAGCCTCCTTTCGTCTTCCTCGTCTACGGATAAGATTGGTCGAAGAACACGCTCAATGGCATCCAAGGTAATTAGATAGGCCGGAATGGCTGTATGCGCGTTTCCGTTGAATATATGTGGAATTGTCGAACCTCTAAGAAATTCCAAACGTTGCTTGAATGTCGACACCGCGGTCACTTGCTCGTTCGACAGTTCTTCTTGACCAGAGTCATCGATAAGTGTGGACAGTTCCTCAGCACGAGAGGCAAGTTCGTCTCGATCAATGCCAGCCATTCCAAAATTGGCGCTGACTATGCTCAATGGTCGCTTCTCAGGATTTGCCAGCAAGGCATTCGCTACTGACTTAAGCTCACTCGAAATCCCTCTAAGTGCTTCGTGCACGTTTTTCTCCTCAAGTAATGCTGATTTCAAGGTGTTTGCCCAGTGTCAAAAGTGCGTCAGCGATCGTATCTATTTTTGTTACATGCCCAAGGTTGATGATCCGATTGACGTCCTGAGGGCGCGTTCTTAGCCTGCGAGCCAATTCAGATGGCGTTACGCCCTGAGCGATCATCTCGTTAAGCAATAGGATTTTCGCTGAGGCGCTCGCCGGCAAAGCGATCAACTCCTCGCCCTTCTTTGCCTTCGACGGCGACGGAACTGGGCGCTTGTCCTCAAAGTAGAAGTCCATTGCTGTGAGTAGCGCGTCTGCCGCCATCTCACGGGCCTCCTCTATCGTAGCTCCCGACGTCAAAGCCTCCGGTATATCTCGAAACGAGACGACGAAGCCAGATCCATCGGGCTCAATCAGTACTGGATAACGCAACATAGTGCACTCCATAGCTTGGGAACGGTCCGGAGAAAGCCCCTTTCGGGGCCCCCTCTCATTTCAGTTTGAGTTGCTTCAAAATCTTCTGCCTCAGTCCTTCCCCAATCTCGTGGCCGGGATGCCTTGGCAGTAATGTTTGCTCGCCGTTCAGGTAGACCTTCGTGTGCTTCGAACCTTCTTTGAAGACCGCACCTTGTTCAGCGAGCCACTTTTTGAACTCGCTCTGCTTCACCGCTCCTCCGTGTTGTTGAACATGGACCCATGTTAAACATTTTTGCTTATACGCGCAAGGAGTTTCTTAAACATTTTTGCTTATTCGTGCGTCGCCGACTCTCGCAACAAATGTCGCGCGAGGAACATCGGGACCAGGCGCTCTTTCGCGGCCTGGTAGGTCTCGTGCTGATCTCCTGCACGGCCGCTGCTCCAAACCTTCCAGCCGGTTTCCTTGTTGCGCATGCTGGTGCTGATCGCCGCGCGCTGCTCCGGTGGGAGCGCATCGACGCACAGCTGCACCTGCTCGGACTGCTGGTCGTCCGCCCACTGATACGCGTCCTCGGCGTCCTCTTCGGCATTCGCCGGCGTCTCGTACCCGCGGCAAGTGCGATCCTCCGGGCGGTAGAAATGCGAGAGCGTCTCGCGGTGCGACTGGCGGATCTGCCAGCGATACCACTCCAGCAGCATTTCTTCGATCTGTTCGCTCTGTTCGCGCGTCATGAAAACTCCCTCGTTGTATTTCCGGCACCGGCGCATCTCGTAGACGCTCAGCGACGCTTTCTGAAAAGCCTTGTTGCAAATGAATTTGGTCGTGCCGCCCCAGCGCGAGCGGATCAACTCGGCGCATCCGAGGCACGTGCCCGACTGACGCTCTTCGAGCACGATTGCCGGATCGCGGAAGTCGCCGCGCCTCACATCGCCACCATGAAGCTGATTCCCCAGTTCATCAGCCACGCGACGAAGCTGTTGCGCAGCTCAGCGTTGCGCGGGAACGGAAACTCGATTTCGAGCGATTCGGCCTCGCTCTCAATCTGGCCGGCGAACGGGCAACCGTCGAAGGCGATGACCTTGGCGCCCGTCACCCCATCGATGTGCTGCCTGCTAGTGTCGATCAGGCTCTGCGGCAGGTCGGCATATTGGATATAGGCGTGCGCGCTCACTGGCTCACCCCCGTGCGCGAATACGCGGCGATAGCGAGAACCGACAGAGCGGTCCACATGAACACGAAGACGATGCCGGCGGCGTCCGCGCTGGGCTGCGCTGCGAGAGAGGCGGCGGCAATCATCGCGTCACCTTTTGCGGTTGCGACGGGATCGCCCAGTCTTTGCGCTTGATGCCGAGCGCCACCCACAGCGCGTCGAAGTTCTCCGGAATCGTCGTGTTCATGCTCAATCTCCCACTTCCATCTCGTTTAATCCGCTCTCTAGGAACGGGGCCAAAGTCTTTTTGTTTTCGTCGATATACGCTCGGGTGCGATACACGCCCGGCTTGTCTTTCACCCACGCGTCATCCCAGATCGGGATACCGCTCCGGCGATCCTCCGGAATCCACGCGTCCACCACCACGAATGGTCGGTCTGTGCTCTGCAACTTCGGCAGCGCCACGCGATAAGCCCTCGTCTCGAACTGCGTCGTCAGCCGAAAGGGTTCCAGCAGATACCGCTTCCCGTTCCTGCCGCGAGGCGTGCGCCATCGCGTATCCGTCGGCACTCGAATCAAAACCTGCACTTTCTTCCTCCTTCAAACCCATCTTCGCGGCACGCACCGGCACCCAGCGCGCATACCCGCGGTCCCACGTTTCGAACTTCACTTCACGCGAAGACTTGCCCTGGTCGATCCACGCATGGCAGGCCCAGCAGCCCGGCACCGTGAACTCGTGCCTCGCCTTGATGCCCTTGCCCTTGCCGTGACGCAGCTGGTTCGAATGGCACGGCACGACGGACTCTCGTCCGACGCACACGCCGAAGACCCGCAGATAGCAGTCTTCGCCGGCACACGCTGCCAGGTACTTCGAGCCTTCCGCGACCGTCGGCTTCTTCACGCGGCGCTTCATCTCCGACCGACGCAGCGACGTCGCGCGGTCTGCCGTCTTGAAGGGCGAACGCTTCATCGGCGTCTTGCGCGCGAGCGGCGTGGAGCGCTTCACGCAGCCTCCGCTTCGTCGAGCATCTCGATAACGGCTTCTTGTGAGATGACCGGCATGTCGCCAGCCAAGCCGATGATGTGACGCGCCTGCATCACGCGCAGTCCGAGCCCGCGTGCGAGCGTGTGCTCGACGTTCGCGCCCTTCGACTGCTCCCAGCCGGGCAGCAACGCGATGCCGTCGCACGTCACCAGTTCGCGGATGTCCGCACGCATCGCCGTGAGCCAGTCGGGCTTCGTGTCGAAGTGGATCTCTGCGGGATTGACGATCTCGAAACCCAGCGCACGCAGACGCGCCGCTTCGGCGTGGAATGCCGGGAAGTTCAGTTCGGGCAGGTTGGACATCGGTCCGGCGATGTAGAGCTTCATGCGACTGCCCTCCCGACACGGCACATAGCCTGCATGCCGGCGACCAACGCCACGAGAGACGGCGAGGTCGGCACCGAAATCTCCCTGCTGCGCTGGCTCAGTTCGGCGGACGACGGAAACGATTTGCCAGACCAGCGATACACGACCGGGGGCTGCCCACCGATGGACTGGCGGCTCTTCCCGACTCGCTCGATGTATCCATGCGCCTCAAGCGCCACGAAGACGTTCTTCAGGATGTCGCGGGATACCTGAAGGTCTTCGACGACCGCGCGCAGCGTCGCGTGCCGGCGGCGTTTCAACGCTTCGAGCACGAGGCGCTGATTCAGCGGCATCGGTTTCGGGGTTCGGTTCTTCGGCGCGCGTGTGCTCAGATCCTGCCGCGCGTAGTTCTCATTTCCTCGCATCACTTCACCTCCACGATCGTCAGTCCGCGCGCCGCCATCAGGTGGCGTTTGATGCGGTATCCCTCGGTCACACGCCCTTTCACGTCTTCAATCACCTGCTCGCCAGCCCGCTCGTAGACGAAGTCGGCGACATAGCGCAGCGCCGGACGCTTCCGGCCTGCGATCACGACTGGGTCCGCTAGGACGAACGGAACTTGCAACTCCAACTCGCTGATCTCGCCGCGCGCCTGCATCTGCACCAGCTCGTGCCAGCGCTTCATCTCGCGCTTGCTGTCGAACTTGACGCCTCCGCTCTCGCATTTCTCGTTGCGGTACTTGGCCGGCTTCTTCTTGGCGACCGGAACCTTCGGCGCGATCGCGAACGGGTCGTATCCGGAGGCGATGTCGTCAAACTCGCTCGCAGGCTGGTTGCCTGTGCGGCGCATCAACTCGCGGCGGGCAAAGTCCGGCCCGACAGAGCGGTCGTCGCGCACGCGCGCGGTGCCGACCTGCGTCGTTCCTTCCGGGTAATGGAGGGCTGCGGTGCGCTTGCTCACGCCGCCTCCGTGTTGCCGTTCTTGTCGCGCGGGACGTCGTTGAAGTAGGCGTAGAGTTGCTCGTACCGCTCTTCGCTCTCGCGGCCGACCGTGCGCAGCATGTCCTCCATCCATTCGCCAGGGCCGGCCGCCTTGAACACTCGCGCCTTGAACTGCTCGAGCAGTTGCCCTTCCCTGCGCGTGATGCCGAGTTGCTGGCCGCGTTGCACGATGCCGCTCTCGGTTTTCCACCAGCCGTCCGGAATCTCGACCGCCGCGCCACCGGCCGTGCTTGCCGACGACGCCTTCACCGGGAAAAGTCCGGTCCAGCCGCGCAGCACCGCTTCCTCTACCGTGACTTCAGGCGCTTGGCCTTCAGCGATCAGCTTCAGCAGGCGCTTGATCGACACCTTGGCGGCTGCCAGGGTCCACGGCGCTTCCTTCGACTTCGCCTCGCGGTGCTCGCACCACATGCCCCAAACGTCAGCCGAGATGCCTTCGGGAAGTTCAAGGCTGCGAATCTGAGAATTCAACGCAACTCGCGGCGCACGCCGCGCAGGTTTCGTTTCTCTCTCTTCTTCTCTTATCTCTTCTTCTCTCTTCTTATCTAGGCCGTTACTGGAACGTTCCTGCAACGTTTCATCGTCGTTACGTGTTTGTTTCGCCTTCTCACGATGAGCGCGGACACGTTCAGTGCTCGAATCGGAGCGCATCTGGCGCTTCTCCCAAGCGAGCGGTTGCCAGTTTTCGTCGATTAGGCCGGCGGCCACGAGACGACGCTTCACTTCCCCGATAACTGCGTGATCGATCCACAGGCGCTGCGCGACAATGCGCGTCAGCAACTCCGGCGCGCACGCGTTATCGAGCGTGCCTTCGCCCTTCAGAGCCAGCACGCCGATGAAGTGGCGCTGGTCCTCGAAGGCGAGCGTGATCATCTTCGGATCGTTCAGGAAGTCCGTGTACATGCGGAACCAGGGCATGTTCTTGGCGCTCACGCTGCGACTCCTACGACGCGCGACGAAACCAGCGCATGCAGGTCCGCAAAGCGCTCGACATACCAGTGCGGCTGGGTCTCGCGCGGGCTGCTCGGGTTCGTGATGTTCTTCCCGTACAGAAGGCCGGCCTCCGTTATCGCCCAGAAGCGCTTCGTGCCGTTCACTGCGCGGGAAGACGTGCTGCGGCGCGTGCGCTCTGCCTGCATGCCTGCATCGGCCAGGAGGCGGTTATACGTGCGCGGCGAGATCGAGATGCCGTGCGCAATCAGCAGATCGGTGAGCGGCTTAGTCTCCATCGAGCTGCCCGACGTCGAATCGGGTGCTGCATCGACGACATACGAAGGCAGGAACGTCGGTTCGAGCCCGTGATTCTTGGCGATGTGCGCCAGCATGGCGATCTGGCACGACGGCGACGGCTTCAGCAGACGCGTGAAGCACTCGGCAATCGCGATCTCGCCGGCGAGCTTCGACTGCGAAATCGCAGGCTGTGTGGCGCGCGCCTCGAGTTCCTGCCAACGATCAATGATGCGGGCGCGCATCTGAATGTTGTAGCCCGACACGAGAATCAAAGTCTCGCGCTTCGGCAACTCGAAAATCTCGATCTCGCGCAAGGAACCATTGGGACCAGCAATTTTTGCTGTGGCCGAAAAATCGGCCGCAGCTTTCTGCAGTTCGCTCAACATCTTTCGGATGTCATCGAGCACGTGCTTGTGATGCTTGCCGGTCAGTTCTGCAATCTCGCGACTCGACATGGTCGGTCCGCTGATCTTTGCAATATCGTTCATAGATGACCTCACAGGTCGTGGTCGTGACCGCACGGCAACGAGCCGTCGGCGGATTGACGCGCACCGCAGCCGATGCAGATCTTGCTCGGCTGGGCGGCGTCAGAAGGTGATGTCGAGATCGGGCCGAGGAACATGCGCCCGATGCCGAGGAGTTCGAGAGCCGAATTGACGGGCTGCAGATCGCGCGCGCTCATGCCTTCACCTTTTGCGCCAGAGCGCAACCAGACTTGAGCTGACCGAACTCGTGCGTCAGACGAAGGCGCATATCGGTGAGTTCGCCGTTGTAGCGAACGCCGCGAGCCGCCACGGCGCAAAGCGCCTCACGGATCTGCTTCTGCTCCGCCGGCGTCAGTGCTACCGGCGGCTCCCCCGGTACTAGGACCGGATTCGAATTGTTTTGCATGGGATCTCCCGCCGGCAGGCCGGTCAGTAGTACTAAATCGGAACAGAAGAAGCCTGGCGTCCAAGCTGCTTGTGTATCGACTCATCCATGCAGGTGTCGGCCTCGTAACCGACTTGCTCCGTCAGTTGTCTGACGTTTTATTCCCCGCGCCGCCCAATGTGGGCCACTTCAAACGCGGCTACTTCAGGGTGCAGCGGTCCATATGCTGAGCGCAGGACGTGATACCCAAGGTATTTCTGTGTTGAAACGCCCAGACTCGCCGCCAAAGCAGCCAACTCCCCAGCTTCAGGAATCGGAAGTTCAACGAGGAAGCTGGTTTTTCCTTCCTTCATGCCGTTACAGCGCTCCCAACTTGGGACGACGCGACACTGACGCCCAGCAGATTCGCTGGCAAAGTGCCAATCGTGCCGAACAGAAAAAGCTTGGCAATTCGAGCAAGCGCAGCGGAATCGTGATCGATCCCATGCAGAGCCTTGTAGGCCTGCAATCCCTCGTAGACGGGGTCTTCGAGGCGGGTCTTGACTTCATTTCGAAACTCGGCACGACGCGACATAGAACCTCCCTAACAAAAAGAAAAAGTTGAACGATGACCATCTTTACCGCGGGTGAGACCAACCTCCTTTTCTTCCACCTAGATTTCGGCTGTCCGAGAAACACGCAATATCTCGAACCCTCGATAGTCCGGCCGAAGCTTCTCGCATGTGATGCGTTCGTCTTTCAGCGCGTCCTCTATGAACGGGCACGCCTCGACCGGAGCGCGCTTGTCCCGATTGATCCACTGCCAGACGGCCTGCGTGCTACTTCCGATACGGCGCGCGAAATCGGCCTGGCTGTCGCACAGCGAGACAGCGAGCTTCAGGGTTTCGAGCGCGAGGGTTTGGGCGGCGTTTTCCATAGCCACCATCATAAACCTTTGTTTAAAGAAAATCAAACTCTTGTTTATGGCGCATGAACACAATTGTTTATACGATGCGCCCCATGAGTCTGGGAAAGAACGTCAAGCACCTTCGCGCCTTAGCTGACATCGCACTGGAGCCCTTGGCGGAAGCCCTGGGCTTGGAGCGTGCTGCCGGCCGTCAAAAAATTTATGCGCTCGAAAAGCGCGAAAGCAAAAAGTCAGACATCGCTTCTGACCTCGCCAGATATTTCGGCTTCCCCGTCGAACGGCTGCTCTCCGAAGATCTGACGCACCTCACCAAGGACGAGTGGCTGGCGATCCGCAGCGCCTACTATCATTCCAATCCCCTGAATAACAGCCAGAACAGCGGCCAGATCGAGCAATCGACAGCGCCGTCGCGGGCGGATCATTCCCGAACAGAACTTGGGCGGACGGAAGCCCTGCAGCGTGTTCAGGCCGCAGGGAACTCCCTCGGGCTCTCAGCAATAGAAATCGCGAAGGCCGCCAACGTCGATCAGAGGGTGGCCGAGCGTTGGCTGCGAGGCGAAGGCGATCCGCCCACGCTGGAGCAGGCTGTCGCGCTCCAGAACAAGTTTGGGATCAACGCTGTCTGGCTAACAAAGGGAAAAGGTGATCCGGGTGTTACCGTTCGCTTCACGGACGAGTTTCAGCCGATCCCCATAACGAATTGGAAGGCAATACCTGTGGTTGGCATGGCACAACTTGGAGATAACGGCTACTGGGCTGACCTGGAGTATCCAGTCGGCCACGGTGAGGGCTACGTTACCTTCCCGACGAACGACCCCGACGCTTACGCGCTTCGTTGCGAAGGTGATTCGATGCGGCCTCGCATCAAAGCCGGCGAGTTCGTGGTCGTTGAGCCGAACCACGAAATCGAGCCAGGCGATGAGGTTCTCGTGAAGTCCATCGACGGTCGCGTCATGGTGAAGGAGTTTCTCTACCGCCGCATGGGAAGAACACACCTCATCTCGACCAACGACGCTCACCCGCCAGTGGCGTTCACGGACGAGGAAATTGAGAAGATGCACTACGTGGCCGGCATCGCCAAACGAGCGATGTGGCGCCCGGATTAACGCTGACTGAGGACCCGGAGAATATGAGAATAGCCATACGGCGTGCCGCTCTGTCCGCGATTTTCCTTTCTACATCGTGTGTATCCGCTCTCGCTGGGACGGCAGCTGCAAAGCTTCCGGGTGGACTTGTTCTTCAGATAATTGACCGAGCTGTCACGTGCAACGGGGGACCGACCGCGATTCTTTTAGACAGCGCCGGAAAAAAGAAAGATCAGACGTGCAACGTGCAAATCACCGCTGACGGCGTAAGAACGCTATTCGCATCCTACGGTCGGCCCGTGTTCTGGTCGAAAGACCAATTTATCGTTCTGGACGACGAGGCCTCCGGACCGGACAGAAAGGTTCGTGGAATGATCGCCAAGGCCGAGCGTTTAAACGATCAATGTAGAGGTGGGAGCGGCGACATGCAGAGCGTCCAAGCGGCTTGTGAAAAGCGGGACGCCGCATATCAGCAGATCCGCAAAACCGGCTGGTGCTGGGGGCACGCTAACGACATTGGCGCCGACCGGCGATGGGTGACATGCCGCACCGGTGACTGAACTGTTTCAATGAAACCCGCTTCGGCGGGTTTTTTGTTGCTCTCATTGTCGCCTACGCGCGAAGCCCTCTCGCCAGATCGTTGCACCGACCGATGTTAGCAGTGCAATGTCGTCGTCAGGCAGACGATCCCATGCGCCCGCAAGCCATCCCGCAAAACCCGCGACCGTCTCGTCAATCGGCACATCCGCCCGCCCTTCTGCGTTGAGCCGCTCGAAGAGCGTTATCACGTCTGTCGGTGTCATCTCAGGCTCCTTCGCATCACATCGACGTCCAGACTAACGAACTCGGCGCCGCTCCGCACCGCTGTTACAAATTCGCCATCTCCACATAAACATTTGTTTTGACATTCTCTAAACCAATGTTTATGATGCCTCTCATGCGCTGAACGAACGGCGCACCGGCGAAAACCGGGAGCCCTGATCTCAGGGCACTGAGTGTCGCTCACAGTGCCTTGTACTCAGGGCTTCTCTCCCGACAAAGAATGCGCCGAATAGCCGGCGCGGCGCCGAAAGGCGATCGCTCTCTATCACTGTTGAATGATGAATTGGCGTGAAATCGCCCTGCCCATGTCCCGGACGGCAGAACGTAAAAGTACCGGAAATGGCGGCCAGATGAGCTGCTTCCGAAAGGCGCCCAGTGCTAGGTGGCGCGGTAACCAGCACAGCAGCTTATCCAAGGCGCTTTCAATGAGAGCGCCGTGGCCAAGCACATGGAGACAAAAATGTCCCTCGCAAAACTCGGGTTCAAATATCTCGTTTGCCCTTCACGCCTGAAGGGTGAGTGGCATCACACAAGCGGTGTCGCGACGCTGATCGACGCCGGCTGGACCGACTGCACCGACATGAGCGATGCAGAGTTCGACGAATTCATGGGAGTGCAAGCAGCATGAACCGCGCACTCAACGATAACGCCCTGCTGCACATCGCGCGGCTGGAGCGCGTCGACCAACTCTACAGCGGCATCCTGAAGACGTCGATGATCGCCGGACTGACCGGCGTCGGAATTGGCTGCTTCTGGTATCTCGTCACCGCTCTTCGCGCAGGGGTGTTCGCATGAAGCCAATGGCTCTCTGGAAGATCTGGGCGATCAGCGTCATCGTCGCCGGCGTCTATCTCGCAGTCTGCGCGGAGCTCGACTATCGCGAGGCTCGCTTCGAACGCTGCGCAGTCGTTCACTGCGCGTAATGTGATCCCGAAAAGGCTCACCATGAACATATATCAGGTAGTAGTCCTGCTTTTTGCGGTCGCGATGATCGCGGCAATGGCTCTCGTCCGTGGCGCGGATGTCCGCGCTCAGCGGCGGATCGATGAGATCGAGCAACGAAAGAGGCGCATCCGCTGGCCGGCAGCGCACTGACATAGAGCGAAAAGAAGCCCCCATGCGCGGGACCGCGTAGGGGGCTGAATGACGATGAGCAGAGATTTCACCGCCGAAGCCGATTCTAGCCTCGAGAATTTTTGGTTTTTGTCATCTCCCGCACAGATCTGCACCCAACGCGCGGCCCGGCGCGTTACCCGGGACTTTGACTTGATGGCGTTGCACCTGACCGTGATGGGTAGCCCCGCAAGGGCGACAGGACGCAGCGCCATCAACTCAGATCACAACAACAGCCGAGGAAGCCATGCCCCGTATGAACATCCTTCGCGCGGCGCTCGTCGCGCTTGCCGCGTCCGCAGCAGTCCAAGCGGCTCACGCGTACATCATCATGTACGCGAACAACGAGGCCGGCGGCCTCATTCAACTCTCGGATATGCCGTGCAGCAAGATCACCGGCTATCCCTCTCTGTCGAGCAGGAGCGGATACGCCGCATCGATCATCGACTCAGCTGGCGTCGCGCGCTTCATCGGCTGCTACCAGTACACCGAGCCGAACTTCCACGTCACATGGAACAACGGCAATCAGCGCTTCTATCGCGCTGAAGGCATGACGCTCACGGCCGCCGGCAAGCGACTCCTGAGCCAGTTGAACTCTGGAAGCTGAGGGAAGCCATGACTTGTACGCAAGAAAGCTTCGAGCGCGATGTTGCTAAGCACAAGATGACGGTCGTCCGTGATGACGGCGTCGACCGGCACGTCAAGTTCCGCGCGGCGGACGGCGACATTTGCTACTGGTTCGAGATTCTGACGTGGCCGGGCGCCCTGCTGATTCGCGGCGACTGCGGCACGTACGTCTTCTCGCGCCTGACGGACATGTTCTCGTTCTTCCGGACTGACCGCGGCAACGACCCGAAGAAGCTGTACATCAACACCGGCTATTGGGCGGAAAAGCTTCTGGCTGTCTGCAGCGATGGATACGGCCGCGGCGCTGTGGAGCGCTTTTCTGAATCGGCGTTCAAGCAGCACGTGAAAGAGCGCGTCGACGACTACCTCGAAGGCCGCAATACGACCGCCGAGCAGCGCGCCGAACTCTGGCGAGAAATCAACGACGAGATCTTCGCTTACGTCGAAGACGGGCGCGAAGAAACGACGTTCAACAAGCTTATGGACTTCGAGTCGGCGGACTTTCCGGGCCTGTTTCAAGACGCCTGGGAGTGGAATTGCAAGGAGTACACGTCCCGCTTCATCTGGAACCTGTACGCCATCGCCTGGGCGATTCGCCAGTACGACGCTGCGCGCGCGGTCGCGGCCGTCGACGACACCCCGCCTGACTATCACCCGGTTTGAAAGGAGTAAGAGCATGAGCACTATCACGATCAACACCGAAACGATGAAGGCCGGTATCGACCAGGTCGGCCCGGCCGTCGATCGCAGATCCATCATCCGCGCGTTTCAGTCGGTTCGAATCCGCATCGAGGGCTCTTCCCTCCAGATGATGGCCGGAAGCGTGGACGGCCAGACGACGTTTCGCGCAGAGATCGAGGATTCTGCTAAGCAACCGATCGACGTGTGCGTGCCGGCTGATCGCCTGTCGCCGCTCGTTGCTGTCGCCGACGCCTCGATCGATGTCTCGATGCAAAAGAACGGCCGCATCAAGTTCTCGACGTCCTCGTACAACGTCGCCCTGCCCGCTCACCCCGGATCAGAATTCCCGGTCGTCAAGGTTGAAGGCGATCCGTCCGTCGATGTCGAAGTCGCGGGCCTCAGCGAGTTGATCTCCGGCGTCCTCTTCGCCGCCAACCCGCGCGACATCCGCGAGTTCTGCAAAGGCGTATGGATCGAGTCAGACGGCACGCAGGTGTCCGCCACCGCGACGAACAGCAACGTGCTGGCGACTGCGCAGGTGCAGATGGCCGCGCCGCGCTTCGCCGTGCTGCTGTCCGTCCCGGCCGCCGAGTTGCTGATCGGCCTCAACCCTGTGCGGATCGCCCTCTACGACTCGCACTTCAAGGCGTACGGAAAGCAGACGGAAATGGTCGTCAATCCGCTCTCCCGCAAGCCGCTCGACTGGCGCCGGACGCTGCCTGAGCCGAAGAACTCAATCACGTTTGACGGCAAGGCTCTGCGTGAAGCCGTCGCGATGTATCGCCACTACGGCGATAAGGTCGGCGGCGTCCGGTTCTCCACCAGTGGCAACGAATGCACGCTCGAAGTCGTCGCCCAGGACAACGATGCCCGCGCGGATCTGGATGTCGAGATCGGCGAGGACGAAACCGTCTTCAACTACGCCTTCATCGGCTCGCAGCTATCGCAGATCCTGCAGCGCGCGCCTTCTGAAAGCGTGACCTTCTATTGGAACGCCAAGAACGCCAGGGCTTTCCTCGTTCAAAACGGCAACTGGCGCGGCGTCATCTCGCCGCTCACTATCTGAGGATTCAGACCATGAGCAACGTTCTTCTTCAAATCGCCAGCCGCAGGGCGCTCCGTGCTGCCAAGAAAGGCGACATGCGCGCCGCTGATGCGATCGAACTCGACTACATCAAGGGCAACGTCAAGCTGTTCTCGCGCCGAGCAGACGACATCGTGCCCGCCGAGTGCTCGCGCATGTGCCGCAGCGCTGGCGCGGCCGGCGAGACGCTTCTCGAATGGAACCTGCCGAACGGCAAGGTCGTTTATTCCGACATGGACGCTAATGTCCTGGCCGAGCACGAGGACGACGCCTGCGCAATGCTGCTCGGCTTCAACCCTGGCCGCCTGTTCGAAAACGCGTGATCCGCCTATCCCACCCCTACCTCGCGCTGCTCGAAGCCCTAGACCGCCTCGGCCGCGCGAAGAAAGCCAGTGACGCCCTGATCCACGCTGCGTGCGTGGCCTTCGTGGAAGTGCTCTCGAACATCACAGGCGAGCCTGCAACGGTCTGGATCGGCGGCATTCCGATCGGCAGAACGCCGGCTCACACGAACAATAGGAATTTTAAGAATGAAGCGTGATCTGATGTCCCTGCCGCTGGATCTCGGCAGCGAACTCATCGTCGACAACTTCGCCGGCGGAGGCGGTGCCAGCAACGGGCTCGAGCGCGCATTCGGCCGCCCAGTCGACGTGGCGATCAACCACGATCCGGAAGCGCTCGCGATGCACGCAGCGAACCACCCGCACACCGCGCACCACTGCGAAAGCGTATTCGACGTTGGTCCCGACGAGATCACGAACAATCAGCCGGTCGCGCTTGTCTGGCTGTCGCCTGACTGCAAACACCACTCGAAGGCGAAAGGCGGCAAGCCGGTCGACAAGAAGATTCGCGGGCTCGCATGGATCGCGCTGCGTTGGGCGGCGAAGGTCAAGCCGCGCGTGATCATGCTAGAGAACGTCGAAGAGTTTCAGCACTGGGGGCCGCTGACCTCTGAGGGCCGCCCCGACCCGAAACACAAAGGCCGGACATTTCGTTCATTCGTGAACGCGCTGCAGCGGCACGGTTACCGCGTCGAGTATCGCGAGCTGCGCGCCTGCGACTACGGCGCGCCGACGATCCGAAAGCGCCTGTTCCTCGTCGCGCGCCGCGATCACCTGCCCATCGTCTGGCCGAAGCAGACACACGGCGCACCGAGCAGCGTCGGCGTGAAGTCGGGCAAGCTGCAGCCATGGCGCACTGCGGCCGAATGCATCGACTGGTCGATTCCGTGCCCGTCGATCTTCGAGCGCACGCGGCCCTTGAAGGATGCGACTCTGCGGCGCATCGCGCGCGGCATCATGAAGTTCGTCGTGAACAGTGCGGATCCGTTCATCGTCAAGTTCTCGCAGAACAGCACCGGCCAGACGCTCGACGAGCCGTTCCACACGGTGATGGCCGGCGCGCCGCGCTTCGGCGTCGTCGTCCCGACACTGGTGCAGACGGGGTACGGCGAGCGGCCAGGCCAAGCGCCGCGCGTGCCCGGTCTGGACAAGCCTCTCGGCACGATCGTCGCCGGCGGTGCAAAGCACGCGCTCGTCTCGGCGTTTCTCGCGAAGCACTACGGCGGCGTCACTGGAACGCCGATCGATGTCCCGGCCGGCACCGTGACGACCGTCGATCATCACGCGGTAGTGACCTCGAATCTGATCAAGCTACGAGGCGACAACGTCGGGCAGCCAACCGACGAACCGCTGCGCACGATCAGCGCCGGCGGCCTGCATCACGCTGAAGTGCGCGCCTTCCTCGTGAAGTACTACGGCAACGAGAAAGACGGCGTCGACCTGCGCGAACCACTGCACACCGTGCCGACGCATGACCGCTTCGGCCTGGTCACGATCCGCGGCGAGGATTACGCGATCGTCGACATTGGTATGCGGATGCTCACGCCGCGCGAGCTCGCGCGCGCTCAGGGATTCCCCGACAGCTATGTGCTCGACCCGATGTTCAACGGCAAGCCGCTTTCGAAGACGTCGCAGGTTCGGATGATCGGAAACAGCGTCTGTCCGGATCTGGCGACCGCGCTGATCGTCGCGAACTTCGCTCACGAAAAACAGATGGCGGGAGCGGCAGCGTGATTCTGTTGTCGATACACCTATTGCAAGAAAGCCGTGCGCGGAGCTTAGAAAGGTGGAAAGTCCTCAGAGACCGGCGAGTACCCGTGCTGATCGATTGGAATCAGGGACCACGTGTATTGACTGCATATGCTTAGGGCTGTCTCGAGACTTTGTGCAATCTCCTTGGAAAGAGAAAACCAGTATGCAATCTCTTGCTCTTCATTACGAGCCAACAACAAATCCGAATTCAGGCGGTACGTGATTGCCGATTGAAGAACATCGGCCTGTCCGCTGGCTCGAGCCAGAAGATGCGCGCATTGATCGGGTAAGGGGATCAGATCTGTCAGTTCGTCCGTTGTTAAGCGCGGGGCAGCGACGCCCGCGATTTTCTCCAGCCTTTCTAGGTAGTTGCGATCATGCTTTCCCAAATCGTTGTACCAGTCGAGGAGCGTCATGAGAGCCGAAGATTCGCCGACAGCGATATTCAACTGCGGGGTGATCCTCGCGGCAATGATGTGGGCGCGAACTTTGGCTGCTTTGGCGCTTGCGAGCTCCTGTCGGAGACCAAGCCACACCGCGGCCGCGGTGGCACTCACCGTTCCACACGCAGTCAGGATGTCCCATGCATCCTTGTCCGGCTTACCGACGGGGTGGGGCATCGCGTAATCGATGAAGAGTGCAACGATGATTAGTGCAGTGAGACAGAACAGCGCTTCTATGATTGCCCAAGCTTTCTTCATGGCTTGTCCTCATCCCATTCACTTTCGCGCCCGAATCCTAGCATGACGCAACACATCAACGAATTCATGCGCGTGACGCGCGCGTATCTGGAGAACACGGATGGCAGCAGTATTCGAAATGCCGCTTGAACTTACCGAGGACGAGCTCGCGCGCATCACCGGCTATAAGCGTCCGTCGAAGCAGATGGAAATGCTCAAGTCGCTCGGCATCCCCGCGCGCCGCCGTCCCGACAACTCCGTTCTGGTCATGCGCATGCACTGCATCGCGCCGGCACAGATTCCGACTGCAACGATAAAGCGCGAGCCACGCGTTAAATGAACCGAAGAAGAAAACATCACCGCGGCCTGCCCCGCCGCGTCATCGTCAATCACGGCGCGTTCTATTTCTTCGCGCCGGAGCCGATGCGCAATCCGTGGACGCAAAAAGAGCAGCGCTGGATTCGCCTGTGCGGATTCGAGGAGGGCGAAGCCGTCATGTACGAGCGGCTCGGCTTCCTGATGAAGGAAAAAAAACTCGTCAGCGGCACGATGCCTAATCTGTGTGAGGAGTGGAAGCAGCGCAAGCTCGCGCGCTACACGCCAGCCGTGCGCAAGGAATACGAACGCATGGCCGATTTCATCGCCGAGAAGCTCGAAGAATTCACGGTCGCCGATGTGAAGGCGCGGACCATCACTGTGTTCCTGCGGAAATATTTCGCGGAGAAGAACAATACGGCGCAGAAGTACGTGAACGTGCTCCGCAAGATGTTCAAGATGGCGATCAGCGAGATGGGCCTGCGCGACGACAACCCGTGCGACCAGCTAGACCTGTCCGACTACGAGACGCAGCGCCGCGAGGTTCTACCGTCGCACGAGGTCATCGCGAAGATCCGCGAGGCCGCGCTGATTGGGAAAGACGGGCTGCCGACCGAATCCGGCCCGATGTTCCAGTGCATCGTGGACATGGCCTATCTGTGCTGGCAGCGCGCCATCGACGTGCGCATGCTGCGCGACGCGCAGATCGAAGGCGGCGCCATCCGGTTCAAGCCGACGAAGACGGCGAAGTCGAGCGGGAAGATGGTCGACATCGCAATCACGCCGTCGATCGATGCAGTGATCGAGCGCGCGAAGGCGATCAAGCGGAAATACAAAATCATCAGCCCCTACCTGTTCCCGTCGACGAAGGGCACGCCGTACACGAAGACCGGCCTGCACTCGATGTGGCGCCGCGCGAAGGAGCGCGCCCAGGTGACGGACGACGTCGTGTTCAAGGATCTGCGCGCGCTCGGCGCGACCGATGCCGCACGCCAGGGCAAAGACAAGAAACAGATCCAGACGCGCCTCGCTCATACCAGCGGTCGGACGAGCGAAATCTACATCAAGGAAGTGATCGCCGAACGCTCCGAAATGGACGTCGCGCTACCTTGGAACCTGCCTAATACGGAAACAGGGAACTAGGCTGGATAAGGGTTTCAAGCCGATTAATCTTTGAGCATTTGTTAGGCGTGGTATTATCCGGCCCTTTACCGAAGAGCCTTTGCGGTGAGTGAATCCCCGCATGGGGTGCAGGTGGTCGGAGGTTCAAATCCTCTCGCCCCGACCAGAAATCAAAGGCTCTCCGGCTTTCGCCGGAGAGCCTTTTTTCTTTGGCCGATCACAGGCCGTCGTATCGATGAAGACGAGCACGAACAATGGCATATAACAAGCTCAACAACCCGCGCGCTTTTCCCGGCAACAGCAACTACGGCATGTCACTGCGAGACTACTTCGCGGGGCAGGCGCTGGCTGGCGCAATGGCTGGCGACAGCCTTCCCATCGACGCGCCACCCGAGCTCCTCGAACAGCGCGCGCAACTCTACTATCGCCTGGCAGACGCCATGCTCAGGATCCGCGCCGAAGAGGAAACCCTGACCAACGCGACCGCCATGATGGGCATGAGCATCTGACACCGTTCGCGCTGACCGAACACGGCCGCAATACAGACGCCCAGCGCCTCTTTACTCAGACGTAAAAGCCAAAAAAACACTTGTATGTCAGTGATTTAAGCCTTAGTCTTAAGGTGATATATAAGGAACGGCGCGCCATGCCTTTGTCTGTCCTAGCGACCGCCCAACAGCGGCGTATCCGATCTGGTCGAACCTGCTCCGCCTTGCACGCGGAAGTCGCCCGATGGTTTGATCCGGCGAGCCGCGCGCGCGTCACGCGCTTCGGGCGCATCTATCCCGGCGGCAGCCGCTATGTGTGCGTGAGCGCGACCACGCCCGGTCGATGCTTCGCGCTCTACTTCTTCCACCACGGCACCGACGACTGGCGCATCTATCCGCCGTGGGGCGTCGGGCCGAGCATCGTCTATTGGTCGATCAACGTGAAGATGCCGGTCACCCGTTCCGAAACGGCGGCCGGCCCGAAGCGGCGCTTTCGCGCGGGCATCAAGTCTTAGCCGCGGGCAGCGTCTGCCCGGTCATGTTCTCGTCGACGGCGCGCTTGTACACCTTCGCCACGTCGGCCGCCGCGATGCCTTGCGACCCATCCTTTCCCATCGACGCCAACGTCTCCGAAACCCAGCCCGGACTCACGACGTTCACGCGCAGCTTGCCCTGCAACTCGAGCGCGACCGCGCGCGCGAATCCTTCGACGCCCGCGTTCACAAGGCTCACCGCCGCGCTGCCGACCATCGGATCTTGAGCGAGCGTGCCGCTCGTCAGCGTGACGGAACCGCCTTCATCGACATGGCCGATCGCGCAGCGCACGAGATTCACCTGCCCCATGAGTTTGTTCGCGAGGCTGAAGGCATAGTCGTCATCGGCGAGCGCATCGAGCGGCGCGAACTTCGCAGCGCCGCCGACACACACGACAGCGCCCACCTCCCCGACCTTCTCGTACATCGCGACGATGCTCGCCTTGTCCGACAAATCGACGGCTACGTCCGAGCCCTTGCGGCTCGCGGTGATCACTTCGTGCGCGGGCTCGAGAATCCGTTTGATCTCCGTGCCCAACATCCCGGTTGCGCCAACGAGCAACACTCGCATAAGCCCTCCTGAATCGATGTGATAAAGCCGCAGCGCCCACGCCCGGCGCGGCGACGAGGAAACAGCAAGCAACCATGCTACTGCCGTCGCCGGCGGCGTGCAGCGCGCGTCGTACGGACGAAAAAAATGCCGCGACCAATCGCGGCATTTTGGATGCGGATCACGGCGGCACTCATCCGCCCAGGAGATCGATCACCTGAAGAATATCCTTGCGAAGCTGATCGACATCGACGCCCGGTTGCGCTTGCGCCGACGCCTGGGCGTCGTCCATCTCGGCTTCGTCGCTGATCGCGCGCCCTTGTGAATCGAGCCGGTTGCGCGCACCGTTGATCGTGAAACCCTGCTCGTACAGCAGGTCACGGATGCGCCGGATCAGCAAGACTTCGTGATGCTGATAGTAGCGTCGATTGCCCCGCCGCTTGACCGGTCTTAGTTGCGTGAACTCCTGTTCCCAATAGCGCAGCACGTGAGGCTTGACGCCGCACAACTCGCTGACTTCGCCAATCGTGAAGTAACGCTTGGCGGGGATCGGAGGCAAGACGACTTTTTCCATCGTCGATCAACCATCGTTATGAGTGATGTCGATTGAAGCGCGGTGGTCATGCAGCGCGGCGCGAGTCTCCGCGCGCCGCCGGGACATCAGCGAGTGAGATCGGTCTCCGCTCCCGTTTCGACCAGCGCCTTCAGCTTCTGACTTGCATGAAACGTGACGACCCGCCGCGCGGCGATAGGAATGGCCTCGCCCGTCTTCGGGTTGCGGCCCGGACGCTGAGGCTTGTCGCGCAGCTGGAAGTTGCCGAAGCCGGAGAGCTTGACGCTCTCGCCGCTCTCCAGCGCATCGCGAATGACTTCGAAGAAGGCTTCGACCATGTCCTTGGCTTCGCGCTTGTTCAGACCGACGTGATCGAACAGCATCTCGGCCAGTTCGGCTTTGGTGAGCGTCGGTGTGTCGCCGGGCGCGCTCGTGGTCGGGGTATCTCGGGTCATGGCGCTACGCTGCGCCGAAAGAAGGGCTTCGAAATCACTCGAGTTCATTTGGTTCATATCGGTAGACCGGCGCTTGCCACATTGAAGACTTGGCGATTGAGACGGAAAGGGCCAACTGCAGGCTATCCGCGTAACCGCGCGCCGTGTACTCGAGCCAGGCGATCCACCAGCGTTTTGATAGCCGTATCGACCGTTTCGTCCTGAAGCGTGCCGCCAGTATCTTGCAACGTTACACGGAAGGCAAGACTTTTCTCATGTGCTCCCAAGCCGCCGGAAGTATTTGATTTTGGACGAAATTCATCGAAAAGCGCAACCCTTGTGACGTGTCTGCAAGCGGCCTCCGAGCGGGCGTTTTCGAGCTCGTCGAGAAGCGCCTGAACCGGCACGTGTTGATCCACGACAATCGCGATATCGCGCCGCACGGGCGGAAATTTCGACACCTCGGACGGCGTCGGCAACGCACGATCCATCAGCGCGTCAGCATCGATTTCGAAGAGAATCGGCGCGTTCGGCAAATCGTACTTTTGCAGCCAGCGCGGATGCAGTTCGCCGATCCAGCCGACCGCGCGCCCCGCCACTTCGATGCGCGCGCTGCGTCCCGGATGCAGCGCCGGATGCTCCGCCTTCACGAAGCGCGGCGCGACCGGCGCGAAGAGCGCTTCGACGTCGCCCTTCACATCGAAGAAGTCGACGTTGCGCGAAGCTGCGCCCCACTGCTCCTCGATCACCGGACCATACGCGAGGCCGCCGATCATCTTCGGTTGCGCGAAGCCTTCGACCGCGAGTTCGCCCGCCTTCACCGATGCATCGCGATGGAACACGCGACCCGCCTCGAACACGCGAATGCGGTCCGCGCGACGGTTCAGGTTATGGCGCAGCACTTCGATCAGGCTGCCGAACGTCGTCGTGCGCATGACCGAGAGCTGGCTCGCGATCGGGTTGAGCAGCCTGATCGGGTTGTCGTTGCCCGCGAAGTCCTTCTCCCACTCGGCATCGACGAAACTGAAGTTCACCGTCTCCGAGTAGTCGCGCGCGGCCACTTCATGGCGCAGCGTGTGGATCGAGCGCTTCGTCTCGTTCGTGATGCGCATCTCGCTGCGCGCGACCGGCGGCCGCGCCGGAATCTTCTCGAAGCCGTAAATGCGCGCGACCTCTTCGATCAGGTCTTCCTCGATCTCGATATCGAAACGGTACGGCGGCGGCGTGACCTTGAAGGTATCGCCGTCGCGCTCGAACGCGAGGTTCAGGCGCGTGAAGATCTGCGAGATCTCCTCGGCGCCAATCTCCACGCCGATGATGCGATGCGCGCGCGACACGCGCATCGATACCGGATTGCGCTCGGGCACGTTGACGATCTGATCGTCGACCGGACCGGCCTCGCCGCCGCAGATGTCGAGGATCAGGCGCGAGATGCGTTCGATGTGCTCGACGGTCGTCGAGTAATCGACGCCGCGCTCGAAGCGATGCGCCGCATCAGTCGAGAAGTTGTACTTGCGCGCGCGGCCGCGAATCGAGTCTGGCCACCAGAACGCGGCTTCGAGATAGATGTTGGTCGTGTCGAGCGACACGGCGGTGCTATCGCCGCCCATGATGCCGGCCAGGCTTTCGAGATGGTGATCGTCCGCGATCACGCCGACCGTTTCATCGACCTCGATGGTGTTGCCGTTGAGCAGCTTCAGCGACTCGCCCTTTTTGCCCCAGCGCACTTCCATCGCGCCGTGGATCTTGTCGAGATCGAACACGTGCGACGGGCGGCCGAGTTCGAGCATCACGTAATTCGAGATGTCGACGAGCGCAGAAATGCTGCGCTGGCCCGCGCGCTCGAGACGCTCGACCATCCATTGCGGCGTCTTCGCGTGCGCGTTCACGCCACGGATCACACGGCCGGAAAAGCGGCCGCACAGGTCGGGCGCCATGATCTTCACGGGCAGCTTTTCGTCGAGCTTCGTTTCGACCGCGGGCATGTCCAGTTGCTTGAGCGGCGCGCCGGTGATCGCGGCGGTCTCGCGCGCGACGCCGAACACCGACAGACAATCCGCCTTGTTCGGCGTGAGCTTGATCTCGAACACTGTGTCGTCGAGGTTGAGCGCCTCGCGGATGTCCTGACCGACCTTTGCATCGGCGGACAGGATCAGCAGGCCGCTGTGATCTTCCGACAGCTTCAGTTCGCGCGCCGAGCACAACATGCCCTGACTATCGACACCGCGCAGCTTCGTCGGCTTGATCGCGAACGGCTCGCCGCCCGCCTCGGCCGGCGGCAGCACCGCGCCGATGAGCGCCACCGGCACCTTGATGCCCGGCGACACATTCGGCGCGCCGCACACGATGTTCAACTGCTCGCCCGTGCCGGCGTCGACCTGACAGACATTGAGCTTGTCGGCATTCGGATGCTTGGCGACTTCGAGCACCTGCCCGACGACGATCTTCGTGGTCGGCGGCGCGACCGGACGCAGGTCTTCGACTTCGAGACCGGCCATCGTCAGCGCGTGCGCGAGTTCGTCGGTGGAGAGCTTGGGATCGACGAAACTGCGGAGCCAGGATTCTGGGAATTGCATGTGTGTCTACGTTCGAAATGTTTGGAGTCTCGTTCGGCTGCTCTTTCGCGCGCCGAACGTCGCAGGCAAGGCCGCCGCTTTACGCGAACTGGCGCAGGAAACGCAAATCGTTCTCGAAGAACAGACGCAGATCCTGCACGCCGTAGCGCAGCATCGTCAGGCGCTCGAGCCCGCTGCCGAACGCGAAACCGATATAGCGCTCAGGATCGAGGCCCATGTTGCGAATGACGGTCGGGTGCACCTGACCCGAGCCGGAGATTTCCAGCCATTTGCCCGCGTTCTTGCCATGCTCGAACATCATGTCGATTTCGGCGGACGGTTCCGTGAACGGAAAGTACGACGGACGGAAGCGCACGAGAATGTCGTCGCGCTCGAAAAACTTCTTCAGGAAGTCGCTGTAGACGCCCTTCAGATCCGCGAAGCTGATGTTCTCTTCGATCCACAGGCCTTCGACCTGATTGAACATCGGCGAGTGCGTGGCGTCGCTGTCGACCCGATACGTGCGGCCCGGCACGATCACTTTGATGGGCGGCTTGTTCATGCGCGCGTAGCGCACCTGCATCGGGCTCGTGTGCGTGCGAAGCAGGAGCGGCCGGCCATCGGCGTCATTGGCGTCGACGTAGAACGTGTCCTGCATCGAGCGCGCCGGATGGTTCTCCGGGCTGTTCAGCGCGGTGAAGTTGTACCAGTCGGTTTCGATCTCGGGACCGTCGGCGACGTCGAAGCCGATCGTGCGGAACACTTGCTCCACGCGTTCCCACGTGCGCATCACCGGGTGCAGCGTGCCCGCGCCCGCACCGCGCCCCGGCAGCGTAACGTCGATGGCTTCCGCCGCGAGACGCTGGTTCAGCAACGCGTCCGCGAGCGCCTGACGGCGCGCGTTGAGCGCAGCTTCGACCTGCTGCTTTGCCTGATTGATACGCGCGCCTTCGCTCTTCTTCGCTTCCGGATCGAGCTTGCCCAAACCCTTCAGCAATTCGGTCAGCGCACCGGACTTGCCGAGAAACCGGGCCTTCTCGTTTTCGAGCGTGGTGGTATCGGTGGCGTGTTCAAAGGCGCTTTTAGCGTCGGCGACAATCTGGTCCAGATCCATTGATCCCATCTTTTAACGTCGAAGTTCAAACTGAGGTTCGGTTTTGCTCATCCACGCCTGCAGACTCGCATGCGATGTGCAAAACCGTCCGACCAACAAAAACGGGGCTCGGTGAGAGCCCCGTTTTCTGCCTTCCCGCCGCCGTCAACAACCCGGCGACGAAGAGGCGAACCACGCAGTACTAATTTCGCAATTAGGCTGCAACGGCGGCTTTCACCTGCTTCACGATCGCAGCAAAAGCAGCCTTGTCGAACACAGCCATGTCAGCCAGAACCTTGCGGTCGAGTTCGATCGACGCCTTCTTCAGGCCGTTGATGAACACGCTGTAGGTCATGTCGTGCTGACGCACCGCCGCGTTGATACGCGTGATCCACAGTGCGCGGAACACACGCTTCTTGTTGCGGCGATCGCGGTAGGCGTACTGCCCTGCGCGCATGACCGCCTGCTTGGCGATGCGATAGACGTTATTGCGACGGCCGCGGTAACCCTTGGCCAGACGGATGATCTTCTTGTGACGGGCCCGTGCGGTAACCCCACGTTTTACTCGAGGCATGTTGCGCTCCTATGAGTTTAAGTTGAGGTTAGGCGAACGGCAGCATTGCGCGGACGGAGTTCAGATCGGAATCATGAACAGCCGTGGAGCCACGCAAATGGCGTTTGTTCTTGGTGGTTTTCTTGGTAAGAATGTGGCGCTTGAAGGCCTGACCGCGCTTGACGGTACCGCCCGGACGCACCACGAAGCGCTTTGCAGCACTCTTCTTGGTCTTCATCTTCGGCATGAAACAACTCCAGTTTATTAGATGGTCATGGGTGTGCGGCTGATTCGCCGATACTGCCTGCGAACCCCTTCCCGCCCTTCGAAACCCACGCTCCACTTATGTGCCAGCGGCTCAGTGAAGAACCGCTGTCTTTCATGAGCGCCGCCGCCGAAGCGGCAACACCCTGAAACTTCCGACAATGCCGCACCAGCCGCCTTGCGACGGCGCGCGATCCATCGTCCTACCGCTCGTGCTTACTTACCCTTTTTCTTCGGGGCAAGCACCATGATCATCTGGCGCCCTTCCATCTTCGGCATCTGTTCGACCTGACCGAATTCGTCCAGATCGGACTTCAGTCGCTCGAGCATGCGCATGCCGATTTCCTGGTGCGCCATTTCACGGCCGCGGAAACGCAACGTGATCTTCGTCTTGTCGCCGTCTTCGAGGAAGCGCGTAAGGTTGCGCAGCTTGACGTTGTAGTCACCGTCGTCCGTGCCGGGGCGGAATTTGACTTCCTTCACCTGCACGATCTTCTGCTTCAACTTCGCTTCGTGTTGCTTCTTCGCTTCCGAATACTTGAACTTGCCGTAGTCCATCAAACGGCAGACAGGCGGTGACGCCTGCGGCGCGATTTCGACGAGATCCACGTCGAGCTGTTCCGATTGACGGAAAGCTTCGGCCAGCTTCACGATTCCGAGCGGCTCGTTGTCCACTCCGACCAAGCGCACTTCCGGCGCGGTAATTTCACCGTTGATGCGATGTGACGACTTATCAGTAGCGATGTTACGTTTCCTCTAAAAATGAAAAAACAAGCCGCGCTGCGAGTGACTTACTTGAACGCCCGCACTTCCTGCTGCAGACGTTCGAGGAATGCGTCGACCGGCATCACGCCCAGATCGACACCGCCACGAGCACGCACGGCCACGGTTTGCGCATCACGCTCTTTGTCGCCGACGACCAGCAAATACGGCACCTTTTGCAGCGTGTGCTCGCGTATTTTATAGCTAATCTTCTCGTTGCGCAAATCGGACTCTACTCTAAGCCCTTGTTTTTGCAACGATTGGGCCAGATTACCCGCATATTCAGCCTGACTTTCGGCAATATTCAACACAACCGCCTGGGTCGGGGCGAGCCACGGCGGCATTGCGCCCGCGTGGTGCTCGATCAGAATGCCGAGAAATCGCTCCATTGATCCGACGATTGCCCGGTGCAACATCACCGGACGGCGACGGCTGTTGTCTTCCGCGACGTATTCAGCGCCGAGACGCTCCGGCAGCACCATGTCGAGCTGAAGCGTGCCGCATTGCCACGAGCGGCCGAGCGCGTCCTTGATGTGGTACTCGATCTTCGGACCGTAAAACGCGCCTTCGCCAGCGAGTTCTTCCCACTGCAGACCGCAAGCGGTCAGCGCCTCGCGCAAGCCCTGCTCCGCGCGATCCCAGATTTCATCGGTGCCCGCGCGCTGCTCGGGGCGCAGCGACAGCTTGATGTCGATGTGATCGAACCCGAAATCCTTGTACACGCTCATCGCGAGCGTGTTGAACGCAATCGATTCCGCGATGAACTGATTTTCGGTACAGAAGATGTGCGCATCGTCCTGGACGAAGCCGCGCACGCGCATCAGCCCATGCAGCGCGCCCGACGGCTCGTTGCGATGGCACGAGCCGAATTCCGCGTAACGCAGCGGCAGATCGCGATACGAACGCAGGCCGTGGTTGAACACCTGAACGTGACCCGGGCAGTTCATCGGCTTGATCGCGTAGTCACGCTTTTCCGACTCGGTCGTGAACATGTTTTCACGATAGTTTTGCCAATGGCCCGACGCTTCCCAGAGCGAACGGTCCATCACCATCGGGGTCTTGATCTCGAGGTAACCGGCATCGTTCACGCGGCGGCGCATGTACTGCTCGACCTGCTGCCACAGCGACCAGCCCTTCGGATGCCAGAACACCATGCCCGGCGCTTCGTCCTGCAGATGGAACAGGTCGAGTTGCTTGCCGAGCTTGCGGTGATCGCGCTTCTCGGCTTCTTCGAGCATGTGAAGATAAGCGTCCTGATCTTCCTTTTTGGTCCACGCGGTGCCGTAGATACGCTGCAACTGCTCGTTCTTCGAATCGCCGCGCCAATACGCGCCCGCGACCTTCATCAGCTTGAAGACCTTCAGCTTGCCGGTGGACGGCACGTGCGGGCCACGGCACAGGTCGATGAAGTTGCCATGCCCGTAAAGGCGAATCTCATCGCTTTCCGGAATGGACTGGATGATCTCGGCCTTGTAGTTTTCGCCGATGCTCTTGAAGTACTCCACCGCCTCGTTGCGCGAGACGACGCGACGCGACACCGGCTCGTCCTTCTTCGCCAGTTCCTGCATGCGCTTTTCGATCTTCTCGAGATCTTCGGGCGTGAAGGGACGGTTGTACGAGAAGTCGTAATAGAAGCCGTTGTCGATGACCGGACCGATGGTCACTTGCGCTTCGGGGAACAGATCCTTCACCGCATAAGCGAGCAAATGCGCGGTGGAATGGCGCACGACATCGACGCCTTCCGGATCCTTGTCAGTGACGATGGCAAGCGACGAATCCTTGTCGATCAGAAACGAGGTATCGACGAGTTCGCCGTTGAGCTTGCCGGCGAGCGCCGCCTTGGCAAGGCCCGCGCCGATCGATGCCGCGACTTCCGCGACGGTCACCGGGTGGTCGTATTGTCGGACCGACCCATCAGGCAAACGTACCGAAACCATATCGTTCTCCAAGACGCCGGCGCATGCCGAGCGATTTCGATTTAAGCATTGCCACGCGATTCACTTCAAAAATCGCAAGGCAAAAAAAATGCGGCCCCGCTATCGAGGGGCCGCATTCACTTTTCACACATACCGCGAAACAATTTGGCAGAAGGCGAAATAGGTCCTCGACTAGCGTCGCTCCGAATTTGTTTCGGTCAACGTTCGACGTGCCATTTCTTTTCGCCTTTTGCGCTGAGCGCTTCTTGCGGTTTGAAATTCCGCGAACCAGGGTCCGCCGAGTTTCGTTTTCGTTGGTAGGCTCGATTGGACTCGAACCAACGACCCCCACCATGTCAAGGTGGTGCTCTAACCAGCTGAGCTACGAGCCTGAAAGAAGTGAGATTATATGGAGCGTTTCGGATTTTGGCAAGTGCTTATCTTCAGAAAAGTCGAAAATATTCGCCGATCCGTTCAACACCTGCCTATTACGCGCGACGTGACGCGCGAATCACACCCTGCACTTCATCGAGCAGCGTGCAGGCGCGCTGAATCTGCGCCGCGCTCGACACTTCCACCGTGAACTGCATATAAGCGATATTCCTGCGGCTCTGGCTCTTCACGCCGATCACGTTGATCTTCTCGCGCGCGAACACTTCGGAGATATCGCGCAGCAACCCTTGCCGGTCCGCCGATTCCACCGAAAGATCCACCGGATACACCGACGATCCGCGCCCGTTCATCACATCGGCGGACCAGGTCGTGTGCAGGACGCGCTCGGGCGAGCGCTGAGCCATGCGCTTGAACGTCGCGCAATCGGTGCGGTGAACCGACATGCCCTTGCCGCGCGTGATGAAGCCCGCGATCGAATCGGGCGGCGCCGGACGGCAGCAGCGCGCGAGTTGCGTGAGCAACGCATCCACGCCGACGACGAGCACGCCTGTCGACGCGCCGTGCGCGACGCTTTGCCCGCTGCTGCGCTTCTCGAACTGCTCCGGCGCTTCCGGCTCGGGCTCGGGCGGCGGCGCGTCGGAAAGCGCCTGCTCGATGTTGCGCAGGCTGAACTCTTCCTTGGCGACGACCGCGTAAAGATCCTCGGGCGTCTTGAAGCCGAGCTTCGTCGCGAGCTGCTCCAGGCTCACCGACGTCTTTCCTTCGCGCTGCAAAGTCTTTTCGACGATCGCCCGCCCCGCCGCGATGTGCTCGGCCGCGTCGGCCGCGAGGAACCACGAGCGCACCTTCTGCCGCGCCCGCGCGCTATGCAGATAACCGAGCTGAGGATTGAGCCAGTCGCGCGACGGCCCGCCTTCCTTGACCGCGACGATCTCGACCGTCTGCCCGTTCTGCAGCGGCGTGTTGAGCGGCACCATCGCGCCGTCGACGCGCGCGCCGCGGCAGCGATGCCCCAGTTCGCTATGCAGGTGATACGCGAAATCGACGGCGGTCGCGCCTTGCGGCAACGCGATCACGCGCGCCTGCGGCGTCAGCACGTAGATATGATCGTCGTCGAGCGTGGCGTCGCGCAGATGCTGCCAGCCCCGCTGCTCGCCCTGACCCTCGCCTTCGACGTCATCCTTCCACGCGAGAAGCTGACGCAGCCATGCGATCTTCTCGTCGTATTTCTCGCTCGCCGTCACTTGCCCCGCATAGCCGCGCGCGCCCGCTTCCTTGTAACGCCAGTGCGCGGCCACGCCGTATTCGGCGAACTGATGCATTTCCTGCGTGCGGATCTGCACTTCGAACGCGCGCCCGTCATCGCCGATCACGACCGTATGCAGCGACTTGTAGCCGTTGGGCTTGGGACGCGAGATGTAGTCGTCGAATTCGCGCGGCACCGGTTGCCACAGGTTGTGCACGATGCCGAGCACGGTGTAGCAGTCCTTGATGTCGCCGACGATCACGCGAAACGCGCGCACGTCGTTCAGTTCGGCGAAGTCGAGATGCTTGCCGCGCATCTTCTTCCAGATGCTGTAGATATGCTTCGGCCGACCGCTCACTTCCGCCTTGATGTGCGCGGTGTCGAGCTCTTTTTGCAGGCGCGCGATCGCTTCGGTCACATAGCTCTCGCGCTCTACGCGCCGCTCGTCGAGCAGTTTCGCGATGCGCTTGTACGTGACGGGATCTTCGAAGCGGAACGACAAGTCCTCCAGTTCCCACTTCAGTTGCCAGATGCCCAGACGATTGGCGAGCGGCGCGTAGATTTCGAGCGTCTCGCGCGGCACGTCCGGCGAAGGATCGGTCTTGTGCGCGGCGTGATAGCGCAAGGTCTGCACGCGCGACGCGAGCCTGATCAACACGACGCGTATGTCCTGCGCGAAAGCGAGCAGCATCTTGCGCAGCGACTCGACCTGCGCGCGACGCGCGGCCTGCGCATCGCGCGTGTTCTCGGGCAGTTGCGCGAGCGTCGCGCGCGAGCTGAGCGAGCCGAGCCGCAGGAGCTTGCGCACGTCGCCGACGAGCCGCTGCACTTCCGGGCCGAAGCGCTCGGTGATGACCTTCTCCGGATCGTCGAGATGCGGCGCCAGCACGAACAGCGCCGCCGCGGCGATCGCGTGCGAATCGACGTTGAGCGTCTGCATGATGCGCGCGGTGCCCGCCGCGTGATCCGCGAGCAGTTCGCCGGTCGAGACGCGCGCATCCTTCGCGTGCTCGCGCACGAACGCGAGCGCGTCGTCGATGGACGGCTCGGGCAGCGTTTCGGCGGGGGCGGCGGTCGAAGTCATGCGGGTAATGCCACTGCTTCAGGCGATGTGACGAATCAGTCGCGTTGCGCGGCGATCACGACGATTTCGACGAGGCACGCCGGATTGGCGAGCTTCGACTCGACCGTCGCGCGCGGCGGCGTGTTGCCTTCCGCGACCCACGAGTCCCACACGGCGTTCATGCCCGGGAAGTGAATCATGTCCGAGATATAGATCTGCACCGTCAGCAGATGCGACTTGTCGCTGTTCGCTTCTTCGAGCAAGCGGTCGATGTGGCCGAGCACTTCGCGCGTCTGACCGGTGATGTCCTGGTCCGTGTCTTCGGCGATCTGGCCGGCGAGATAGACCGTGCCGTTGTGGATGGCCGTTTCGGAGAGGCGCGGGCCGACGTGATGACGAATGACTGCCATTGTGTGTTCCTGATCGATGAATGGTGAAAAACCGGCACAAGCGTACGCTCAGCCCAATATTATGCCCCGCTGCCGCCATTCCCGAGAAAGAACCCCCTGGCGACAGCGATTTGATCTTCCACAAGAAATGCCGGCGCATGTCCCGCGCCCGGAATCTCGGCGCTCGTCACGGCCTGACCTTTTTCGACCATTTGCGCGACCGTCTCGCGCGAGAGCAAATCCGAAGTCTCGCCGCGCACGACGAGCACGGGCGTCCTGATCGACGCAAGCGCGTTCCACAGATATGCCTCGCCGGCCGCGTTCTGCTCTTCGGTCGCCGACGTGAACGGCGTCGCGATGCCCGGGTCGTAGCGAAAGCCCCACGCGCCGTCGCGCTCATGCAGCAGCGGCGTATTGATGTCCGTCCATTGCGCATCGGTCAGCGGCCCGAACGACGACGCCAGCGCCGCCGCATGCCGCACGCCTTCGTCGAGCGACGCGAAGCTCGCCGGCTTGCCGAGATAGTCGCCGATGCGCTGTAGCGCGATCGGCTCGATATGCGGCCCAACATCGTTGAGCAGCATCTTGCGGATCGGCGTATTACGCAGCCCGCCGAGCGCCATGCCGATGAGCCCGCCCATCGACGTGCCGAACCAGTCCACCGTCTCCACGTTCAGGCGCGCGATCAGCGTGACCATGTCGGCGACATATTGCGGCACGCCGTAGTAGCGCGAGTCGGCGAGCCAGTCGGACAGGCCGCGCCCGACCACGTCCGGACACACGACGCGATAGTCGTGCGCGAACGCCTGCGCGAGCTTGTCGAAGTCGCGGCCCGAACGCGTCAGTCCGTGCACGCACAGCAGCACGCGCGGATTCGCCGGATCGCCCCACTCCGTATAGGCCATGCGATGCAGACCCGCCGGGCTCGCGCATTGCACGAAGCGCTGACGCGGATCGCTCAAATCGGAATGCACTGCTTCGACGACGATGGATGCGGTCATGGAGAGTTTTCCTCGTGGCAAGTGTCGAAACGATTGTAAAGCGCATCACGCCCGATCGAGCGCGCGCTGGCCAAACGGACGACCCGCCCGCGCGCACCGAAGATGAGGCCGATCGCGCAAAAAACAAAGCGGGCGAAGCTTCAAAAGCTTCGCCCGCCCGCGATGGTTTCCGAGCCGCGCTCACGCCGCGCAAGCGGCGTTGCGTCACGTCAGCGTTACTTCACGCTCGTGACATCGAGCGGCGCGCCCGTCTTCTTCTGGATTTCCTCGGCGGTCACACCGTCCGCCAGTTCGACGACCTTCAGTCCATTGTCCGTGACATCGATCACGCCGAGATCCGTGATGATGCGATTCACGACGCCCACGCCCGTCAGCGGCAGCGAGCACTCTTCGAGAATCTTGTGCTGATCGCCCTTCGCAACGTGCTCCATCAGCACGACGACGCGCTTCACGCCGGCGACGAGGTCCATCGCGCCGCCCATGCCCTTGATCATCTTGCCGGGGATCATCCAGTTGGCCAGATCGCCCTTCTTGCTGATCTGCATCGCGCCGAGGATCGCCAGGTTGATGTGGCCGCCGCGGATCATCGCGAACGAATCCGCCGACGAAAAGATCGACGAGCCCGGCAGCGTCGTCACCGTCTGCTTGCCTGCATTGATGAGGTCGGCGTCGACTTCGTCTTCATACGGCGACGGGCCGATGCCCAGCAAGCCGTTTTCCGATTGCAGCCACACTTCCATGCCGTCCGGCACATGATTGGCGACGAGCGTTGGCAGGCCGATGCCGAGGTTCACGTAGAAGCCGTCCTGCAGTTCCTGCGCCGCGCGTGCGGCCATCTGGTCTCGAGTCCATGCCATGATTACTCTCCTTTCGCGCGGACGATGCGTTGTTCGATGCGCTTTTCCGGATGCGCATTCAGGACGATGCGTTGCACGAAGATGCCGGGCGTATGAATCATGTCCGGATCGAGTTCGCCCGTCTCGACGATCTCTTCCACTTCGACGACGGTGATCTTGCCGGCCATCGCGCAATTCGGGTTGAAGTTGCGCGCCGTTCGGCGATAGATCAGGTTGCCGGATTTGTCGGCCTTCCAGGCTTTCACGAGCGAGACATCGGCCGTGAGCGAATGTTCGAGCACGTAGTGGTTCTCGCCGAACTGGCGCGTTTCCTTGCCGTCGGCGATCACGGTGCCGAAACCGGTGTTCGTGAAGAACGCCGGGATGCCCGCGCCGCCCGCGCGCAGCTTCTCGGCGAGCGTGCCTTGCGGCGTGAATTCGAGTTCGAGTTCGCCGGCGAGATATTGCCGCTCGAACTCCTTGTTTTCGCCGACGTACGACGAAATCATCTTCTTGATCTGGCGCGTTTCCAGAAGCAGGCCGAGGCCGAAGCCATCGACGCCAGCGTTATTGCTGATGCAGGTGATGCCCTTCACGCCCGTGTCGCGCAGCGCGGCGATGAGCGCCTCGGGAATGCCGCACAGCCCGAAACCGCCGACGGCAAACGTCTGCCCGTCCTTGACGATGTCCGCGAGCGCATCCTTCGCGCTGGGATAGACCTTGTTCATCTGATTGTCCCTTCCATGTTGAAACCAACTGAAAATCGGCTTTTTGATGCCGGCCCGCGCTGTGTTTAGCGCGTCGCGCGGCCTTTTTGGCATGGCGAAAGAGTACTTTGAGCCGGCGATCCGGCACAATACGCAAAAATACATAAGTCTTTGCCCGCGCACGTTTGGTTCCCGGCGCCTTTTCGCCGCGAAACGCAAGCGCACGCGCGCCCGATTTCACATGCGTGCACTGGATTATCAAACCGCGTTTCATCTCGCGCCCGTCGGGCTCGTGCTTTCGCGCGAGCGCATCATCGAGGACTGCAACGAGCAGGTCTGCGCGATCTTCGGCTATATGAGCGACGCGCTCATCGGCAAGTCGTTCGAGGTGCTGTATCCATCGCCGGACGAATTCGCGCGCATCGGCGAGCGCATCGCCGCGCATATCAGCAAGGAAGGCACTTACAGCGACGACCGGATCATGAAGCGCAGCAACGGCGAACTGTTCTGGTGCCACGTGACCGGACGCGCGCTCGATCGGGCCGCGCCGCATGCGGCGGGCGTCTGGACATTCGAAGATTTGAGCGCGACGCGGCGGGTCGCGATCGAACTGACGCCGCGCGAACGGGAAATCGCCGCGCAGCTCGTGACGGGCAAGACGAGCAAGCAGATCGGCCGCGTGCTCGATATCAGCCCGCGCACGGTCGACATCTACCGTGCGCGGCTCATGAGGAAGTACGACACGGGCAATGCCACCGAGCTGCTACAGCGATTGCTCGGCACCTGACATGCACGATCAGAGTGCGACGGGCGAACTCGTTTCGATGGTCCGCCGCAGGTAATCCGGAATCGGCACCGACTTGCCCGCGGCATAGTCGATCCACACGACCTTCGCCGCGCCGCGCGCGTGGAGCACGCCGGGCGCATCGGCGCGAAAGAGCTCGAAGCGCGTGTCGAAGCTGCTGCGTCCGGGCTTGCCGACGAACATCCGCCCGATCACGTCGCCGGGATAGTGAAGCTGCTTCAGAAACTCCATCGACGCGTTCACGATCACGGGCCCGTGCCCTTCGCCGTTGCCGCCCGCGATGCCGATCTCTTCGAACCACGATATGCGCGCCTGCTCCATATAGCGGAAATAGACGGTGTTGTTGACGTGGCCGAAGGCGTCCATGTCGCCCCAGCGGATCGGCATGGACAGTTCGAATACAGTATGAAAATCGTTATGCGTGGTCATTGCCTGCTATCAGAATAAGGGCGATGTTCAGAGCGAAAAGCCATCGTCCGCCGAGATCACCGAGCCGTTCATGAACTGCGATTCGTCCGCCGCGAGCAGCAGCAAGAGACCGTCGAGATCGTTCGGCGTGCCCAGGCGGCGGCGCGGCAGCATCGAAATGAGCTTCTGCCCCTGCTCGGTCTTCCAGTGATGGTGATTGATTTCAGTGTCGATATAACCCGGACAGATCGCGTTCACGTTGATGCCGTGGCGGCCCCATTCGAGCGCCATCGCTTTCGTCATCTGCACGACGGCGGCCTTGCTCATCGCGTAGAGGCCGATCTGCGGAAACACGCGCAAGCCGGCCACGGACGCCACGTTGATGATGCGATACGCCGGCTTGGCCGCGCCGTTGCCGCGCATGATCATGCGCTTCGCGACTTCCTGCGCGACAAAAAACGCGCCGCGCACGTTCGTGCCGAACACGAACTCGAAATCCGCGGGCGAGACGTCGGTCAGCTTTTGCGTCGTCGACACGCCCGAGTTATTGACCAGGATGTCGATGGTACCGGCTTCCGTCTCGGCATGCGCAACCGCCGATTTCACGCTTTGATAGTCGGTCACGTCGAGCGAGACGACATGCGCCGCGCCGCCCGACGCCTCGATTTCAGCGCGCAGTTCCTTCAGGCGCTCCGTGCGGCGGCTCGCGAGCACCACCTTGGCGCCCGCCTGCGACAGCACTTGCGCGAAACGCTTGCCCAAACCACTTGACGCGCCGGTGATCAGCGCGACCTTGCCTTCCAGGTTGATCGAACGGCCCATTGTGCTTCCTTATTTTGGTTGGCTCAGCCTCGGCGGACGCGCAAGATGCGCCAATGCAGGCTGTTAGCGTCAACACCAATAGCGCGGGTGTCTCAATAATAGTACGATCGTGCTAAATTGGCGAGCTTTGGTTGCAGCCCGCCTCACCTTCCCTGAAAATACGCGATCCCGAAAGGGCATTCTAACGGTACATAGGAGCATTGATGACCCCGGCGAGCCTCATCGAGCAATACGGTCCCCGCGAATCGATGGAATACGACGTCGTCATCGTCGGCGGCGGGCCGGCCGGTTTGTCGGCGGCCATCCGGTTGAAGCAACTGGCGGAGGAAAAAGGCGTCGAAATCGGCGTGTGCGTGCTGGAGAAAGGCTCCGAGATCGGCGCGCACATCCTGTCCGGCGCGGTGATGGACCCGCGCGGCCTGTCCGAACTCATTCCCGACTGGAAGGAAAGAGGCGCGCCGCTCGACGTCGAAGTCACGGAGGACCGGTTCCTCTTCCTGACGCAGAACGACGCGAAGCAGGTGCCGAACTGGCTGCTCCCCGACAACTTCAAGAATCACGGCAACTACGTCATTTCGCTCGCCAACGTCACGCGCTGGCTCGGCCAGCAGGCGGAAGCGCTCGGCGTCGAAATTTTCCCCGGCTTCCCGGCCGCCGAAGTGCTCTACGCCGAGGACGGTTCCGTGCGGGGCGTCGTCACGGGCAACATGGGCGTCGGCAAGGACGGCCAGCCGACCGAGAATTTCCAGCTCGGCATGGAATTGCATGCGAAATACACGCTTTTCTGCGAAGGCGCGCGCGGGCATCTCGGCCGTCAGCTCATGGAAAAGTTCAAGCTCAACCAGAATTCCGATCCGCAGGTGTACGGCATCGGCATCAAGGAGCTGTGGGAAATCGATCCGGTCAAGCACAAGCCGGGACTCGTGATCCACACCGCGGGCTGGCCGCTCGATCCCGACACCTACGGCGGATCGTTCCTGTACCACATGGATAACAATCAGGTCATGGTGGGCTTCGTCGTCGGGCTCGGATATTCGAATCCGTATCTGTCGCCGTTCGAGGAATTTCAGCGCTACAAGACGCATCCGTCGATCCGCCCGTTCCTCGAAGGCGGCAAGCGCATCTCCTACGGCGCGCGGGCGATCACCGCTGGCGGCCTGATGTCGTTGCCGAAGCTCGCGTTCCCCGGCGGCGCGCTCGCCGGCGACGACGCGGGATTCCTCAACGCATCGCGCATCAAGGGCAGTCACGCGGCGATCAAGTCGGGCAAGATGGCCGCGGAAGCCGCGTTCGAAGCCGTGCAGGCGGGCCGTCAGAACGACGAACTCACCGCTTACCCCGAAGCGTTCGACACGTCCTGGCTCAAGACCGAGTTGCATCGCGCGCGCAACTTCAAGCAGTGGATGAGCAAGGGCCTGTATCTGGGCACCTTCATGGTCGGTCTGGAGCAGAAAGTGATGGGCGGCAACGTGCCGTGGACGCTGCATCATCAGCACTGGGATCACGAGATGCTGAAGCCGGCGTCGCAGTGCAAGCCCATCGTCTATCCGAAACCCGATGGCAAGCTCACGTTCGATCGGCTCTCGTCGGTGTTCATCTCGAACACGAATCACGAAGAGAACCAGCCCGCGCATCTGACGCTGAAAGATTCGAGCGTGCCGGTCAACGTGAACCTGCGCACCTATGCCGGTCCGGAAGGCCGTTACTGCCCGGCCGCGGTGTACGAGTTCGTCAAGTCCGACGACGGCAGCGAGCGCCTGCAGATCAACGCGCAGAACTGCGTGCACTGCAAGACCTGCGACATCAAGGACCCGACGCAGAACATCGTGTGGGTCACGCCGGAAGGCGGCGGCGGGCCGAACTATCCGAACATGTGATTGTTGGCCGCTGAAAGAAAAACGGGCGCCGGGTTTCAAACCGGCGCCCGTTTTTTATTTCGAAGGCATTTGCGCAGCGATTCTCGGCGTTTCGACGACGACGTCGCCACACTGTGCGCGATGACGCAGCGCGTGATCCATCAGCACGAGCGCGAGCAGCGCTTCGGCGATCGGCGTGGCGCGAATGCCGACGCACGGATCGTGACGGCCGAAGGTCTCGACGGTCGCGCTCGCGCCCTGCTTGTCGATCGACTGACGCGGCGTGCGAATGCTCGACGTCGGCTTGATCGCGATCGACACACGGATGTCCTGCCCGCTCGAAATGCCACCGAGAATGCCGCCCGCGTTGTTGGCCGCGAAGCCTTCGGGCGTCATCTCGTCGCCGTGCTGCGAACCGCGTTGCGCGACACTCGCAAAGCCCGCGCCGATCTCGACCGCCTTCACTGCATTGAGGCCCATCATCGCGTGGGCGATGTCCGCATCCAGCCGGTCGTACAGCGGCTCGCCGAGACCGACGGGCACGCCGGACGCAACGATTTCGATGCGCGCGCCGACGGAATCGCCATCGCGGCGCAGTCCGTCCATGTACGCTTCGAGCTGCGGCACGATCTCGGCATTCGGCGAGAAGAACGGGTTCTCCGGCACATGCTGCCAGTCGACGAACGGAATCTCGATTTCACCCAGCGCGCTCATGCAGCCGCGCGTCTCCAGACCGAACTTCTCGCGCAGCCACTTCTTCGCAACCGCGCCCGCGGCGACGGTCGGCGCAGTCAGACGCGCCGATGAACGGCCGCCGCCGCGATAGTCGCGCACGCCGTACTTCTGCCAATAGGTGTAGTCCGCATGACCCGGCCGGAACGTCTGCGCGATGTTGCCGTAGTCCTTGCTGCGCTGATCGGTATTGCGGATCAGGAGCGCGATGGGCGTGCCGGTCGTCACGCCTTCGAACACGCCGGAGAGAATCTCGACCTGATCCGCCTCCTGCCGTTGCGTGACGTGACGCGACGTGCCAGGGCGGCGGCGATCGAGTTCGATCTGGATATCGGCTTCCGTGAGCGCCATGCCGGGCGGGCAGCCGTCGATCACGCAGCCGATCGCCGGACCGTGCGACTCGCCGAAATTCGTGACGGTGAAGAGCGTGCCAAGGGTATTGCCGGACATGAGCGTCGACCTGAAAAAAAGTGTCGGGGAAACCGATATTATGCCAGCCGTCGCGCTCAGCGCCTGGCGCCTCGCAGCGCGCTCACGACTTCCTGCAGATGCTGCGGCGTCGCGTCTTCCGGCGCGATCGGCTCGCCGACCGCGAGCGTCAGCCGCGTCATCGCACCGCGCTGGATCGGGCGTGGCCATTGTGCGTCTTCGTGGCGCGAGAACACGCTGCCCCAGAGCCCGCGCAGCGCCATCGGCACGACGGGCGCCGGATGGCGTCGCAGAATCTCCGCGATGCCATGCCTGAACGGATTGATCTCGCCCGTGCGCGTGAGCTTGCCTTCGGGAAAGATGCAGACGAGGTCGCCGTCTTTCAGCGCCTGCCCGCACGCCGCGTAGGCGCGTTCGAGCATGTCGGCGTTCTCGTGCGCGGGCGCGACCGGAATCGCCTTCACATGACGGAACATCCAGCCGACGAACGGCGTGCGGAAGATGCGGTGATCCATCACGAAGCGGATTGGCCGCGGGCTTTCGGCCATGATGACGACCGCATCGACGAAACTCACGTGATTGCACACGAGCACGGCCGCGCCATGCGACGGAATACGCTCCGCGCCGACGAGACGAATGCGATAGAACGTGTGCACCAGAATCCACGCGATAAAGCGCAGCAGAAACTCCGGCACGAGCGAATAGATATAGACCGCGACGACGACATTGAGCAGCGCCGTGGTCAGAAAAAGCCCCGGAATGCCGACGCCGAACGACGTCAGCGCGAGCGCCATCAGCGCGGAGACGATCATGAAGAACGAATTGAGGATGTTGTTCGCCGCGATGATGCGCGCCCGGTGAGTGGGCTGACTGCGCGCCTGAATCAGCGCATAGAGCGGCACGCTGTAGAAGCCGCCGAACATCGCGAGCAGGAACAGGTCCGCGAGAATGCGCCAGTGCGGCAGCGCCAGCAGGAATTCGCCGACGTTGAGCAAATGCCCCGCGGGCGCGATGCGATGGCTCGCGAAGAAAAGATCGATCGCGAACACGCTGATGCCGATCGAGCCCAGCGGCACGAGCCCGATCTCGACGCGGCGCTTCGAAAGCCGCTCGCACAGGAGCGACCCCGTACCGATGCCGATGGAGAACGTCGCGAGCAGTATGGTCACGACATCGGGATCCGCGGACAGCACGTCCTTCGCGAAATTGAAGAACGACGTGAGAAAGGTCGCCCCGACGAACCAGAGCCACGAAATCCCGAGCAGGCTCAGAAACACGGTGCGATCGGATTTCGCGAGCTTGAGGTTGCGCCACGTCTCGGAGAACGGATTCCAGTTGATGCGCAGATCCGGCTGCGACGCGTCCGACTTCGGAACGAACGCCGACGCGACACGCCCGATGATCGCGAACGCGATGCACGCGACGGCGAGCAGCATCGCGCCATGCTCCGTCGCGCCCGCCGCCGCGCCGCCGATGATCGTGCCGATCAGGATCGTGACGAACGTGCCCATCTCGACAAGCCCGTTGCCGCCGACGAGCTCGTGCGAATCGAGATGCTGCGGCAGATACGCGTACTTCACTGGCCCGAACACGGTGGAATGCACGCCCATCAGAAACGTGCACGCATAGAGAAGCGGCGCGCTGTGCAACAGGAAGCCCGCGCCGCCGATCAGCATCACGACGATCTCGAAGCTCTTCACGAGACGCGCGAGCACGGCCTTGTCGTACTTGTCGGCGATCTGCCCGGAGGTGGCCGAGAACAGCACGAACGGCACGATGAAGATCGCGGAAATCAGAAACGCGGCCGTCTTCGGATCGACGCCGGAAAAGCGCGCGGCCTGGAACGTCACGAGCGACGTGAAGCCGACCTTGAAGATGTTGTCGTTCATCGCGCCGAGGAACTGCGTCCAGAAGAACGGCGCGAAGCGGCGCTCGCGCAGAAGGCTGAACTGGCCTTCGCCTTCGGCATGCGAACGTCGGGAAGTGCGCGACGAGTCGCGCATCGGTTTGTCACTCATGTCTTGCGTACAGGTTAGGTTCGGTGTTGATCCCGTGCGTACGGCGATCGAATCCGAATGAAACGAAAAGCGGGCCGAAGGCTGGCTTCGCCCTCAGGAGACCAAAAAAAAGCGCGCCATGAGGGGCGCGCTGCATATGCTGAATTCTGCGCGAAGCATCGGCTGATACACCGTGCCGCGAAGCGCGACGCCTCGCCGCATGGTATCGACGCTCGGCGACGCTCAGCGGGCTTCTTCCTGCTGCTCGGGCCAGTCGCGGATATACGCCTTCAACATGCGATTCTCGAAGCCCTGCTCTTCCACGACGGCCTTGGCCACGTCGTAGAACGAGATGACGCCCATCAGCTGACGCTTTTCCATGACCGGCAGATAGCGCACGTGATGTTCGAGCATCATGCGGCGCACCTCGTTCACGTCCGTTTCCGGCGTGCACGTGAGCGGATGGTCGTCCATGATCTTGCGGATGGTCGTAGCGCCGACCGAGCCGCTGTTGTTGTGCAAGGTCAGGATGATCTCGCGGAAGGTCAGCATGCCGACCAGATCGCCGTACTCCATGACGACGAGCGAGCCGATATCGTGCGCGGCCATCGTGTCGATCGCGTCGGAGAGCGGCGTATCGGGTGTCACGGTAAAGAGCGTGTTGCCCTTCACTTTCAGAATGTCGCTGACTCGCATGACTGTCTCCTCGCGAAATGCCTGTTCAGATGCCCAAACGGTGATGAAACCATAGGTCGATGCTATCGGAAAGGCCCGCAAAAGGAAAGCGAACATGGCCCGCATCAGCCGAACGGACAAGGCTTTGCGCGTTTTTTTGACAAGCGTTCGCCCTAGGTTTGGGCGCGTGCATCCGATGTTAGGATGATTGACCCTCATTTTTCGCCGCATGCCGGCGCCGCCTCGCGCGCCGGCCGCCTATGATGCCAGCCAACCGCTTCGACACGCTCGCGCTGCACGCGGGCGCCGCGCCCGATCCCGCCACGGGCGCGCGCGCGACGCCGATTTATCAGACCACATCGTTCACCTTCCGCGACAGCGATCACGCCGCCGCGCTCTTCAACATGGAGCGCTCGGGGCACGTGTACTCGCGCATCTCGAATCCGACCGTCGCGGTCTTCGAGGAACGCGTGGCGGCGCTCGAAGGCGGCGTCGGTGCGATCGGCACGGCGAGCGGCCAGGCCGCGCTGCATCTCGCCATCGCGACGCTGATGGGCGCGGGCTCGCATATCGTCGCGTCGAGCGCGCTCTACGGCGGCTCGCACAACCTGCTGCATCACACGCTGCGGCGCTTCGGCATCGAGACGACCTTCGTGCCGCCGCACGATCTCGACGCGTGGCGCGCGGCCGCACGGCCGAACACGCGGCTCTTCTTCGGCGAAACGCTCGGCAATCCGGGCCTAGACGTGCTCGATATCGCGGGCGTCGCGGAAATCGCGCACGAGCACGCGGTGCCGCTGCTCGTCGATTCCACGTTCACGACGCCCTATCTGCTGCGCCCGTTCGAGCATGGCGCGGACCTCGTCTATCACTCCGCCACCAAGTTTCTCGGCGGCCACGGGACGACGATCGGGGGCGTGCTCGTCGATGGCGGCACCTTCGATTTCACCGCGAGCGGGCGCTTCCCGGAGTTCACCGAACCCTACGACGGCTTTCACGGCATGGTGTTCGCCGAAGAGAGCACGGTCGCACCGTTCCTGTTGCGCGCCCGGCGCGAAGGCTTGCGCGATTTCGGCGCGTGCCTGCATCCGCAAGCGGCCTGGCAACTGCTTCAAGGCATCGAAACCTTGCCGCTGCGCATGGATCGGCATGTCGCGAACACGCGCAAGGTGATCGAGTTCCTGCTGAGTTCGTCGACGGTAGAAAGCGTGGCCTATCCCGAACTGCCGACGCATCGCGATCACGCGCTCGCCGGACGGCTGCTGCCACGCGGCGCGGGCGCGGTGTTCAGCTTCGATCTCAAGGGCGGCGTGCCGGCTGCGCGCAAGTTCATCGAAACGCTCACGCTGTTCTCGCATCTCGCGAACGTCGGCGATGCGCGCTCGCTCGTGATCCATCCCGCCTCCACGACGCACTTCCGCATGGATGCCGCCGCGCTCGAAGCCGCGGGCATCGGGCCGGGGCGCATCCGTCTTTCGATCGGACTCGAAGACCCGGACGATCTCATCGACGATCTCAAACGCGGGCTGAAGGCCGCGCAGAAAGCCGCCGAAAGCGGCCAGGACGCCGGCTCGGCCGCGCCGCTCGGGAGCCGCGCATGATCCTCGATGTCCACGGCCGCGCCGCCTACGTCTACACCGGCGGCAAGCCGCTCAACGCAGCCCGGCCCGCCATCGTGTTCATTCATGGCGCCGAGCACGATCACAGCGTATGGGCGTTGCAGACGCGCTATTTCGCGCATCACGGCTTCGGCGTGCTGGCGCTCGATCTACCGAGTCACGGACGAAGCGACGGCCCCGCTCTGCCCACGATCGACGAACTCGCCGACTGGGTGATCGCCGTGCTCGACGCGGCGAACGTGCAAAAGGCGATCTTCGTCGGCCACAGCATGGGTTCGCTGATCGCGCTCGACGTCGCGGGCCGCTATCCCGATCGCACGACGGGCCTCGCCCTGCTCGCGACCGCCGCGCCGATGGCCGTCTCCGACACGCTGCTCGACGCCGCCCGCGAGCACGAGCCCGAAGCCATCGCGATGGTCAATCAGTGGTCGCATTCGACGATCGCCGCGAAGCCGTCGAGCCCCGCGCCGGGTTTCTGGTTGCAGGGCGTGAATCAGCGGCTCATGGAACGCGTGAGCCTGCGCGGCGAAGCGCTCCTTTTTCATACCGATTTCAGCGCCTGCAATACCTACGCGGATGCGCTCGAACGGGCGGCCGCCGTGCGCTGCCCGGTGTGCATCGTGAGCGGCAAGCGTGACATGATGACGCCGCCGCGAGCCGCCCGGGCGCTCGTCGATGCGCTGCGCAAAGGCGGCGCGACAGTGCAATCGGTGGAACTGGACGCCGGACACGCGCTGATGTCCGAGCAGCCCGACGCGACGCTGGACACCTTGTTCGCATTCGCGCTCGCCTCCGCCAAGGCGGAAACGACGTCCGGCTGATTCCAGACGTGCGGCGGACCGCTCAGGCTCGCCGCAGCCGCTTGCATGGCGCGCATCGCAGTCGCAGAATGGTTCTTGCTGGTGAATCGTCAGACAGGCGCGCATCGCCCGAACGACACCGGCATGCATCATCAGGGAGGCCGTCATGGCGCACACCGCACACGGTGAACATTTCGCGAACTTCGCCGAGTTTTATCCCTTTTATCTCGACGAACACCGAAATCTGGTTTCGCGCAGGCTGCATTTCATCGGCTCGCTAGGCGTGATCGGCTGCGTCGCGATGACGATCGCGACCGGCGACTGGCTCTGGCTGCCCGCAGCCGTCGTGTGCGGCTACGGTTTCGCGTGGATCGGCCATTTCTTTTTCGAAAAGAACCGCCCTGCTACGTTTCGCCATCCGGTCTACAGCCTGATGGGCGACTGGGTGATGTTCAAGGACATCTGCGTCGGCAAGATCTCGCTTTGATCGACGCCCGGCACGCGCTCACGCGGGCTGCCCCGGCATCGACGAGCGCGGCGTCTCGCGTGGGCGCGCGCTCGTCAGCGCCGACACGCGCGCCGCGATCAGCGAACCGAGCGTGATCTCCAGCTTGTCATTTTCCAGCGCGCTCATGAGCGCGGCGCAATCGACCTGCGCCGCGTCGAGCTTCAGTTGATATTCCAGCTCGGCGCGGTCGATCACGAACTGCTCGAAGAGCATCGTCACCGTGATCTGGCTCGGATTGGCGATCAGCACATAACGCGGCGTGCGCGAATCCTCCAGCCGGCCGATCCAGCCGAGCGCATCGAGCCGCGCGATCAGGCGGGTCGACGTATCGAGATCGCAGCGGGCCATGCTGGAAAGCTGCAATGCGGTGTGGCCGGGTTTGCCTTCGTCGCGTGCCTCGACGAGCCGCGCGAGGATTTCGAGCGCATCGAGCAGATCGCTGCCTGGAAAATCGCGCCGATGGTACTGGCCTGTGCGAATGGCGGGCAATGCGGACGTGACCATCGCGCCGACGAGCGCGAACATCCAGCACAGATAGACCCACAACAGGAAGACCGGCAGCGCGGCGAACGCGCCGTAGACGGCGGTATAGGTCGGAATGCGCCGCACGTAATAGCCGAAGCCGCGCTTGCCGAGCTCGAACGCGACCGCCGCGATCAATCCGCCAACGATCGCATCGCGCCACTCGACCTTGCAGTTCGGCATGTAGACGTAAATGATCGTGAAGGCGAGCGCCGTGAGCGGCAGCGACACGCCCGTCAGCGCCCATTCGACGATCGGTGGCATCAGGTTGTGCGAGCCCGCGAACGCGACCGAATGCGCGAACACGTAGGAGGAGATGGACAGGCTGCAGCCGAAGAGAATCGGCCCGAGCGTGATGATCGACCAGTAGACGAGCACGCGCTGCGCGAACGGACGCGCCTTCTTCACGCGCCAGATCACGTTGAACGCAGACTCGACCGTCATCATCGTCATGACGGAAGTCACGAACAGAATGATCATGCCGACGGTCGTGAGCCCCTTTGCCTTCGACGCGAACTGGTTCAGATACTTGAAGATCTGGTCGTTGATCTGCGGCGGCATCAGGTGCACCGCGAGGAAATCCTGCAACGATGCCTGAAATGAGCCGAAGATCGGGAACGCAGTAAAGAGCGCGAAGGCGACGGTGGCGAGCGGCACGATCGACAGCACGCTCGTGAACGTGAGGCTGCCCGCCACTTGCGCGACGCGATCTTCTCCGATGCGTCGCGCGACAAAACTGGCGAGGCGCTTGACCGCCGCGAGATCGATGGAAACGTGCTGCAAACGCATTCTCCCGTCGTGGCGGCCCGCACGCTCCACGCCGCGTCTCGCCACGAAAATCACCCAATACCTATAATAGCCGTTCACTAAAAAAGCCTTATGAACGACATCCTCGTGCTCTACTACAGCCGCCACGGCGCGACCCGCGAGCTTGCGCTTGCGATCGCCCAGGGCGTCGACAGCGTGCCCGGCATGCAAGCGCGCGTGCGCACGGTGCCGCCGGTCTCTACCGTCTGCGAAGCCACTCACCCCGACATTCCCGCCGACGGCCCGCCTTACGCCGAGTTGCGCGATCTCGAAGAATGCGCGGGTCTCGCGCTTGGCTCGCCCACGCGCTTCGGCAACATGGCCGCGCCGCTCAAATACTTCCTCGACGGCACGACGCCGCAATGGCTTTCCGGCGCACTGTCGGGCAAGCCCGCCAGCGTTTTCACGTCGACCGGCAGTCTGCACGGCGGCCAGGAAAGCACCCTGCTCTCGATGATGCTGCCGCTCCTGCATCACGGCATGATGATCGTCGGGATCCCGTACACCGAGTCGCGGCTCACCACGACGCAAAGCGGCGGCACGCCCTACGGCGCGTCGCACCACGCGCGCGCGGGCGGCGACGAAAACCAGCGCCACGGCATTTCCGCCGACGAGAAGGCGCTCGCCATCGCGCTCGGGGCCCGGCTCGCGCGCACCGCGCTCAATCTCGTGCGCGGCGCACGTTCGGCATGAGCCGGCCGATGAACGCGCCCGCCGCCGCCAACGCACGATCGAACGCCGCGTTCGCGCTGGCCGCGCTTGCGAGCCTCGCCGCACTGATCGTGCTCACGCTCGTCTGGGAGCTCTGGCTGGCGCCGCTGCGGCCCGGCGCATGGGCGCTCGCGTTGAAGGCGCTGCCGCTGGCGTGCGCGCTGCCGGGCGTCGCTCGCAGGAACGTCTATACGCTGCAATGGGCGTCGATGCTCGTGCTTCTCTATCTGGCCGAAGGCGTCGTGCGGGGCATGACGGATGCGGGCCTTTCCGCTTCGCTCGCCTGGCTCGAAGCGCTCCTCGCGCTCGCGTTTTTCGTCTGCGCGCTCGCGTATGTCGCGCCGTTCAAACGTGCCGCCCGGCTGGACGCACGTTCGAAAAAAAGCTGAATAACCCGCTTTTTCGATGCATGCGTCGTGCAGACGTGATGCTTTGTAGCACGAAACGCCATCCGGCGCGCAGGCCTATGCCATTCGGACGAGGATCGCGCGCCGCCTGCCTGCGCGATACTGTGCACTACGCTCCATCGAAATTTTGTTGATCTGCCCATGACCGCAACCGAAGCTTTCATCGCCGCCTGCGCCGACGTTCTCGGCGCGCCGCATGTCCTGACCGGCGCCCACGATACCGAGCCCTATCTCGTCGACTGGCGCAAGCGCTATCGCGGCAACGCATGCGCCGTGCTGCTGCCCGCCGATACGGCGCAGGTCGCGGCAGTCGTGCGGCTCGCACGCGAGCATCGCATCGCGATCGTGCCGCAGGGCGGCAACACCGGCCTCGTCGGCGGTGCGACGCCCGATACGAGCGGCGTGCAGGCGGTCATCAGCCTGAAGCGGCTCAATCGCATTCGCGGCGTCGATCCGCACAACAATACGATGACCGTCGAAGCGGGCGTCGTGCTCGCCGAGATCCAGGCGCGCGCCGCCAGTGCGCAGCGGCTCTTTCCGTTGAGTCTCGCCGCCGAAGGCAGTTGCACGATCGGCGGCAATCTATCGACGAACGCGGGCGGCACCGGCGTGCTGCGTTACGGCAACACGCGCGAGCTGTGCCTCGGACTCGAAGTGGTGACGCCGCAGGGCGAAATCTGGGACGGCCTGCGCGGGCTGCGCAAGGACAACACCGGCTACGATCTGCGCGATCTCTACATCGGCGCGGAAGGCACGCTCGGCATCATCACGGCTGCGGTCATGAAGCTGCATCCCGCGCCGGTCGCGAAGGTCACGGCGCTGGCCGGGCTCGCGTCGCCGCACGCCGCGCTCGATTTCCTCTCGCTCGCGCAGCATCACGCGGGCGCGCTCCTGACCGGCTTCGAGCTGATGTCCGACTTCTCGATGCGCCTCGTCGGCAAACATTTCCCGCAATTGCGCTATCCGTTCGACGAGCCGCACGGACAGACCGTACTGCTCGAACTCTCCGACAGCGAAAGCGACACGCACGCGCGCACGTTGTTCGAACGGCTGATGGAAGACGCGCTAGAAAAAGGCATCGTGGAAAACGCCGTCGTCGCGGAAAGTCTCGCGCAGTCGCAGGCGTTCTGGAGTTTGCGCGAGCATATTCCGCTTGCGCAGGCGGAGGAAGGTCTGAACATCAAGCATGACATCGCCGTGCCCATTTCGAGCATCGGCCGCTTCATCGACGAAACCGATGCGATCATCGCGGACACGGTGCCCGGCGTGCGCATGGTGACGTTCGGCCATCTCGGCGACGGCAATCTGCACTACAACGTGCAGGCGCCCGAAGGCGTCGATGCGAAACGGTTTCTCGACGAATTCCAGACGCCGATCAACGCGCTCGTGTATGACCAGGTGCACAGGCATCGCGGCAGCATCAGCGCCGAACACGGCCTCGGTCAGTTGAAAGTGGATGAAGCGATGCACTACAAGTCGCCGGTCGAAGTGCGCCTCATGCAGACGATCAAGGCCGCGCTCGATCCGGACAACCTGATGAATCCCGGCAAGGTCGTGCGCTGGAGCGCGGCGCTTGCGAAGGAGAACATCGCATGAAGATTCGCGTGCTGTCGGACCTGCATCTCGAATGCGACGAGCCGCTGGCGATTCCCTACGCCGAGGCCGATCTCGTCGTGCTGGCGGGCGACATACACAACCACGCCGAAGGTTTGCGCTGGGCCGCGGAAAATTTCGGTTCCGATGTCCCTATCATCTACGTGCCCGGCAATCACGAGTATTACGACGCAGAGTTCGGCGCGATGGAAGCGGCGATGCAGGACGCCGCGCGCAGCGTCGACAACGTGCACTATCTGAACAACGCGTCGCTGGTGGATCGGCGTGGCGCGTGGCGCGTGCTCGGCACGACGCTCTGGACGGACTTCGCGCTGTTCGGGTCCGGCGACGCGGACATCGAAAACGCCAAGGAGGCGTGCACGAAGGTCATGCTCGACTACAAAGGCCTGATCCAGCTCGCGTGGCCCGAGCCGGACGGCGAGCACCGCGAGTTCGCGCCCGACGACTCGCTCGCGTTGCACGAACAGGCCCGCGCGTGGCTCGAAAGTGAGCTCGCGAAACCGTTCATGGGACAGACCATCGTCGTCACGCATCACGCGCCGATGCGCGCGAGCCTCGCGCCGCGCTATGCGGAAGATCTCGTGTCGGCGGGCTTCGTCAATCACCTGCCGTCGCTCGCGCGTGCGCCGGTATCGCTGTGGATTCACGGCCATACACATACGTCGTTCGATTACGTCGTCGAGGGCACGCGGGTCGTGTGCAATCCGCGCGGCTATTTCAGCCGGCGCCGCCAGGAATGGGAGAATCCCGAATTCGCGTGGGACAAGGTCGTCGAGATATAGCGCAGCAACGAATCAGGAAGCACGGAACCGTGTTGGACTTTGCGGAGGGACGCCATGTGCGGCCGAATCAGCCAGTACCGACTACCGACGCATTACGCGCAGCGCCTGCATCTGAAAAATCCGTTCGTGCTCGTGGACGCCGCCGACAGGCGTCCCGGCTATAACCTGTCGCCCGGCACGCATCCGCTCGCCGTCTATCCCGACGAAACGATCCGCGCGGTTCATTGGGGCTACTGCCCGCCGTGGGCCATCCAGAAGAAGTTGCCGCAGACCATCAATGCGCGCGTCGAGACTGCGGCGACGAGCGCCTACTTCAAGCACTTGTGGAAGAAGGCGCGCATTCTCGTGCCCGCCGATGGCTGGTTCGAATGGCGCATCGAACCGCGCCCGGCAGATCCGGCGGCGAAGCCCTTCAAGCAGCCGTATTTCATTCAACGCGCGGACGGCGAGCCGATGTACCTCGCCGCGCTCACCAGCATCATGCGCGACGGAGATGCCGCGGCGCCCGGCGCGGGCTTCGTCATCGTGACGGCTGCGGCGGACGAAGGCCTGATCGATGTGCACGACCGCCGGCCGCTCGTATTCTCGCCCGCCGTCGCGCGACGCTGGCTCGATCCCGCCGCGTCACTCGAGGATCTCGCGGCGCTCGTCAAAGCCGACGGCGTGCCGGCGTCGCACTTCGTGTGGCATCGCGTATCGAGCGATGTGAATCGTGCGACCAACGACGAGCCGCGACTCATCGAGCCGCTGGAAACGCTGCTCTGAACTTCAGCGATCGTATGGATCGCGCATGCGGCGCATCCGCGCCTCGGGATCGTCGTCGATGCGCACCGGCACGAGACGCCGCTTCGCGTTGCGCTCCGACTGGCCACGCATGGCGTTGAAGAAATCGCGCGACGCCGGAACGGCGATCAGCACCAGAAGCGCGGCGAGTGCGAGCAGAAGTGGCGTACTCATGTGACCTATCCCGATTAAAAGTGCGATGGAACCAGTGCAGAAAGTACCAAGCTGCGGGCACATCGTGCGTAAGCAAGTGTTGCGGCGCGGCTTTTTTCGTAACTGAGCGCCCGCAGCTTCAGGTGACGACGAATTCCTTCAACGATTCCGCGTCCGCCGCGAGCGTATCGGGCAACGCCTCGCGCAGAAACTCCACCCATGTGCGGATTTTCGCGTCGAGATACTGGCGCGACGGATAGAGCGCGTAGACATTCAGCTCCTGCATCGTGTATTGCGGCAGCACGCGCACGAGCGTGCCCGCGCGCAGGCCGGGAAGCGCGGACGACGTCGGCAGCACGCCGATGCCCATGCTCTCGCGGATCGCGACGACCATCGCTTCGGCGACGTTCACCGTAAACGTCGACGGGCCGAGGCTCACGGTCTCCTGTCCGTTCGGGCCGTCGAACACCCAGCGATCCGGCGGAAACACAGGCGTCATCAGATGCAGGCACGTGTGGCGGACGAGATCGGACAACACGTGCGGCGCGCCGTACTGCTCGATATAGGCCGGCGAAGCGCACGCAATGCTGTACACCGAGCCGAGCCGCGCCGAAACGAGTCCGGAATCCGGCAGATCGGACGCGAGCACGACGGACACGTCATAGCCTTCGTCGAGCAGGTCCGGCACCCGTTGCGCGAGCGTCAGATCGACCTGCACCGATGGATGGCGCTCCTGATAGCGCGAGATCATCGGCACGATGTAGTGCTGGCCGAAGCTCGTCATCGAATGGACCTTGAGCTTGCCGGAAGGACGCGCGTGGGCGTCGCCGGCTTCGGCTTCGGCCTGATCGACATAGGCAAGAATCTGCTCGCAGCGCTGCAGATAGCGCTCGCCCGCTTCGGTGAGCGCGATGCGCCGCGTCGTGCGGTTCAGCAAGCGCGCGCGCAGATGCGCTTCGAGGTCCGATACGGCCCGCGAGGCATAGGCCGTCGTCGTATTGAGATGCTGCGCGGCGGCGGTGAAGCTGCCCGCTTCGACGACCCGCACAAATACGCGCATGTTCTGGAGCGTGTCCATGGCGCTTTTCCGTCTTCAAGAACTGTTCGTGGATCGAATTGTTGCACGGCTCGTAACAACGATTATCACAAGTATCGTAAGAATGCTTTGCATCCTTACGGGTTATTCGACAATCCGCGCAAAAATATAATTACTCCCTTGAATCTAATTCGAATTTGGGAGTGAATCGTGCGAGGACGCGTGTCCAAAAGCGCTGCTTGTGCCGTCGTTCTTACAGCGATATTAACAATTGCCGGGTGCGCGAGCACGGGCAAGAACGCGCCGCAGGATTCGCTCAAGGACGCAGCGACGCTCGATGTCGGCAGCGCCATTCGCGCCGCCAATGCCGACGCCCAATGGCCCGAGGCGCAATGGTGGCGCGCCTATGAGGACCCGCAACTCGACGCCTGGATTTCGCGCGCGACCCACGGCAGCCCCACGCTCGCGATGGCAGCCGCACGTGTGCGCGAGGCGCAGCAGCAGGCGGGCGTCGCGCGCTCCGAGCTCTTGCCGCACGTGGACGGCGCGATGAGCGTGTCGCGCAAGAACTGGCCCAATAACGATTTCTACGGCCCCGGTCCATACGCCGATACGACCACCTGGGACAACACCGCCGCCCTCTCGCTGTCCTACAACCTCGATCTCTGGCATCGCGACGACAACAACGCCGAACGCGCGCTCGACGTCGCCCATGTGCGCGCCGCCGATGCGCGCGCCGCGCAGCTCGAACTCGAAACGAACGTCGTGCGCGCTTACATCGGCTTCTCGCAGTCGTTCGCGCTGCTCGATATCGCGCAGGACACGCTTGCACAGCAGGAGCGCATCGCGGATTTCGCGCGGCGGCGTCTGAAAGGCGGCCTCGGCACGCAGCTCGAGGTGAGCCAGGCCGAAGCGCCGCTGCCCGAGTACGAGCGTCAGGTCGATGTCTACAAGGAAGAAATCCAGCTCGCGCGCAATCAACTGGCCGCGCTCGCTGGCGACGGTCCCGGCGCGGGCGAAGCGCTCACGCGTCCGGCGCTCTCGCTCGCGACGCCGCTGCCCCTGCCCTCTGCGCTGCCGGCGGAACTCGTCGGACATCGGCCCGATATCGTCGCGGCGCGCTGGCTGGTCGCGGCAGAGGCGCGCGGCATCGATGTGGCGAAGGCCGGTTTCTATCCGAACATCAATCTCGCGGCTTCTCTGACGCAGGCGTTCGCGGGCGGCGCGCTGCTCAGCTTCCTCACGCGCGATGCGTCGGGCTACAGCTTCGGCCCGGCGATCTCGCTGCCGATCTTCGAAGGCGGACGCCTGCGCGCGCAGCTCGGCGCGGCATCGGCGCAATACGATCAGGCCGTCGATCACTACAACGCGACGCTCGTCGCGGCGCTCAAGGACATCGCCGATCAGGTCGTGCGCGTGCATTCGCTCGACACGCAACTCGAAGCGTCCGGCCGCTCCGTCGCCGCCGCGCGCAAGAACTACGATCTCGCGAACGCAGGCTACAAGCGCGGGCTCACCGATTACCTGAACGTGCTCATTGCGCAGACGCAGTTGCTCAAGGCGCAGGACGGACAGGCACGCGTGCGCGCGCAACGGCTGGCGTCCTACGCGACGCTCACGTCGGCGCTCGGCGGCGGCATCGACGATCCGTCGAACGGGCCGGAACAGACCGCGCTCGCGCCGTCGAAGCACATCGGACCGTTCAGCAAGGCGGGCAACTGAGCATGTCGACGCCCGCTACGCTCATCGAACGTCCGTCGCTCAGGCTGGCCCTGCTCGACTGGGCGCGCACCGACGGTCTCGCGTGGGTCTATATCTTCAAGGCCGTGCTCGCCGCGCTCCTCGCGCTGTGGATCGCGATGCGCCTCGACATGCAGCAGCCGCGCACCGCGATGACCACCGTGTTCGTCGTGATGCAGCCGCAGAGCGGCATGGTGCTCGCGAAGAGCTTCTATCGTTTCTGCGGGACGATGGTCGGCCTCGTCGTGATGATGGTCTTCATCAGCCTGTTTTCGCAGCAGCCGGTGCTGTTTCTGTCCGCGACGGCGCTGTGGGTCGGCATCTGCACGGCGGGCGCGGCGCGCAACCGCAACTTTCGCTCGTACGGCTTCGTGCTCGCGGGCTACACGGCCGCGTTGATCGGCATTCCGGCGGCGCAGCATCCGGAGGCCGCGTATTTGTCGGCGCTCACGCGTGTCGGCGAAGTGACGCTCGGCATCGTGTGTTCCGGCGCGGTGAGCGCGCTCATCTTTCCGCAGCATGCGGGCGAGCAGGTCAAGACGACGGTGCGCCGGCGCTTCACGCAGTTCGTCGATTACGTGTGCCGCGCGCTGTCGGGCAACATGGAACGCGCGCAGATCGAGCGGACGAACCTGGCGTTCGTGTCGGATATCGTCGGCTTCGAGGCTGCGCGCAGTGTCGCCGTGTTCGAGAATCCCGAGTCGCGTATGCGCGGCGGGCGGCTCGCGCGTCTGAACAGCGAATTCATGAGCGCGTCGACGCGCTTTCACGCGCTGCATCAGTTGATGAACCGGCTACGCGAGAACGCATCGGCGACGACCATCGCCGCGCTCGAACCGTTCTTTCGCGAAGTGCCGCCGCTCTTGTCGCTGTCGGGCGAGCCGGTGCGCAACGCCGCCGATGCCGCGCACGCCGCCGCGCAGTTGCGCGATTACAAGGCCGCGCTGCCGAAGCGCGTGCGCGCGGCGCGTGTCTCGCTCGAAACGAATCCGGACTTCGCGCAGCTCGAATTCGATACCGCCGCGGAACTGCTCTACCGCTTCGTCGACGACATGCTCGCGTATGCCGAAACGTATGCGTCGCTGACATCGCCGTCGCACGAACGCGAGCGCTGGATCGCGCGCTACGTGCCGAAGACCAACCTGCTCGCGGCGGCCATCTCGGGCCTGCGCGGCGCGGTCGTGATGTTCATTCTCTCCGCATTCTGGATCGAAACCGCTTGGCCGAGCGGCGGCACGATGGTGCTCAACGCCGCGGCCGTGTGCGCGCTGGCATCGTCCTCGCCGCGACCGACGCTCATGTCGGCGCAAATGGCGATCGGCACGATGCTCGCGAGCGTCGTCGGCATGATCGTCGTGTTCGGCGTGTTTCCGCATATCGACGGCTTCGCGATGATGTGCGCCGCGCTCGCGCCCGCGCTGCTGCTCGGCGCGTATCTGAGCACGCGGCGCACGCTCGCGGGCGTGGGCATCGGCTATTGCATCTTCTTCTGCTTTCTCGCGGGCCCGGACAATCTGGTCCACTACGATCCGACCGGCTTCATGAACGATGCGCTCGCGCTCGTGCTGTCGATGATCGTCGCCGCGATCGCCTTCGCCGTGCTCCTGCCGACCGATGCGCCGTGGCTGCGTCATCTGCTGCTCGGCGACTTGCGGCGCGAAGTCGTGAACGCGCGCCGCGGACGGCTCGCCAGTCTCACGACGCACTTCGAGAGCCGCACGCGCGATCTGCTCTCGCAGATCAACGCGCTCGCCAACGGCCGTGCCGATTTGCAACGCGACGCGCTGCAATGGCTTTTCGCGGTGCTCGAATTCGGCAATGCGGTGATCGACTTGCGGCGCGAAATGGCGGCGCTGCCGCGTGAGCCGATCTCATGCCGACGCCCGGTCGATGCGACGCTCGATGCCGTCGCGCGGCTCTTCGATCGGCCGCAGGCGAAGCGCTTCGACGCCGCGCTCGCCGCGACGGAACGTGCGATCGCCGATACGCAGGCGCTACTCGCGTCGGCCGATCGACCGCGCGAAGACAGACACCGGTTGCAGCGCATCGCGAGTCATCTGCATTTCATCCGCACTGCGCTGCTCGATCACGAATCCCCGTTCGCGCAGTTCGCGCCCGCCGAAAAACCCACGCCCGAAGGAGCGCCCCATGTTCCCGCGTAATGTCGCCATCCTCGAAGCCTATGTGCCGACGATACTGCTGCTCTTCATCGCGGGCGCGATGATCACGTGGGTCGTCGATCGGGTGCTCTCGCTGACGGGGCTCTATCGCGTGGTCTGGCATCCGGCGCTCTTTCGGGCAAGTCTGCTCGTGTGCATCTGCGGCACGCTCGGGCTCGCCGCGTATCGATGAGCGGCGTCACTTTCCTCCAAGCTGAACAAAGAGTTGCATCATGATTCTTCGGAAAATAATCGGTCTCGTCTTGACGATCGCCATCTTCGCGGTCGCGCTCATCATCGGGCGCGTGCTGTGGGTGCATTACATGGACGAGCCGTGGACGCGCGATGGCCGCGTGCGCGCGGACGTCGTCAATGTCGCGCCGGATGTGTCGGGCGCGGTCGTGCAGTTGCCGGTTCGCGATAACCAGCTCGTGAAGAAAGGCGATCTGCTGATGGAAATCGATCCGTCGCACTATCAGATCGCGGTCGAGCAGGCGCAGGCGAGCGTCGCGGCGCGCGCGGCCGAACTGCGCATGCGCCGTGCGGATGCCGCGCGCCGCGCCGATATGGACAGCCAGGTCGTGTCGAAGGAAGCGCGCGAGAACGCGATGCAGACCGCATCGACCGCCGAAGCGCAGTTGCAGCAGGCGCAGGCCGCGCTCGACGCCGCGAAGCTTAACCTCGAGCGCACGAAGGTGTTTTCGCCGGTGGATGGCTATGTGACGAACCTGAACGTGTTCCGCGGCGATTATGCGACGGCGGGCGCGGCGAAGCTCGCGATCGTCGATAGCCATTCGTTCTGGGTGTACGGTTACTTCGAGGAAACTAAGCTGCCGCACGTGCGTATCGGCGACAAGGCGTCGATTCGCCTGATGAGCGGCGGCGAGCTGAAGGGGCATGTGGAGAGCATCTCGCGCGGCATTTATGACCGTGACAATCCGCAGAGCCGCGAACTGCTCGCCGACGTGAATCCGACGTTCAACTGGGTGCGGTTGGCGCAGCGCGTGCCGGTGCGTTTGCATATCGATGACGTGCCGGAGGGGGTGCTGTTGAGCGCGGGGACGACTTGTACGGTGGTGATTGCGCCTTCGAGTTGAGCAATTCTCCGTGCCATTCGCGATGCCGTTAAAATGCACGAGTCGATCGCAAAAGCAGGAAGCTCGAATGGAACCCAAAAAAATTGGACGGATAGCCGTTTCGGCTATTCCGCCGCGCGAGAAGATCGCGCCGAAAGCCGACCGTGACATCGACATGTCGACGCCGGAATCGCGCGAGCGTGTGTCGGCTGCGGTGAGGAAGATCATTCAGACGCACAACATCGCAATCAAGGCACTCGCCAAGCGCTGATGCTGCTCAACGCTCGTTATGTCATTGCAGTACACGATGACATTTTGGACCTCGAAGGCGGTTTGCCCGGATTTGCGCAAGCGGGCCCCGGCGGTGTCGAGGCAGTGCTCGCGCGAGTCGAGAATCATGCGCACTACGCAGGACTGGACGATATCTTCGGCATTGCGGCGATGTACGCGGTCGCGATCGCTCGGGGCCATGTTTTCAATGACGGGAACAAACGCACGGCTCTGGTCTGTGCCCTGACGTATCTGAGCGTCCAGGGCTACGACCTTTCCTCCACGCTCGAAATCGAGGACGATCTCGTCGAAGTGATGGTCGAAGTCGCAGAAGGGAAAATCGAGCGCGAAGAACTGGCCGATTACCTGTCGGTGATCTGCATGTGCTCTTGAGCCAGCCAGACGAATAAAAGCCCGCTCCGGTTTCCCCGAGCGGGCTTTTCACATCCGGCCTGCATGTCGCCTTACTTCAACACCACCTTCACATCGAAATACTTCTGCGCGAAGCGATCGATGGTCCCATCGTCCTTCAGTTCCTTCAGCGCACGATTGAGCGATTCCTTCAGCGCCTTGTCGTTCTTGCGCACGCCGAAGCCCACGCCGGAACCCAGCAGCTTGTCATCCGACACAGCCGGTCCCGCGAACGCGAAGCCCGCGCCCTGCGGCTGCTTCAGAAATCCCTTCGACGCCGCTTCGGCATCCTGGAACGCCGCATCCAGACGGCCCGACGCGAGATCCGCGTAGATCTGGTCCTGCGCCTGATACGACTCGACATCGATGCCCGCCGGCGCCCACTTCGCCTTCGCGTAGGTCTCCTGGATGGAGCCTTGCAGCACGCCCACGCGCTTGCCCTTCAGACCATCGACGCTCGGCTGGATCGTGCTGCCCTTCTTCGCGATCAGTTGATTCGGGATCGTATAGATAGGGTCCGTGAAGTCGATCGCGACCTTGCGCTTGTCGGTGATCGTCATGTCCGAATTGATGCCGTCGAACTTGCGCGCCTGCAATGCGGGAATGAGGCCGTCGAACGAATTCTCGACCCACACGCACTTCATCTTCAGTTTCGCGCACACCGCGTTGCCGATGTCGATATCGAAGCCCTTCAACTCGCCGCTCGGCGACTTCGATTCGAACGGCGCATAAGACGCTTCGACGCCAAAACGCAGTTCCTTCATGTTATCGGCTGCATGCGCATTCAACGCGGCGACGCCCGTGCCGATAGTGGCGCCCAGCACCGCGAACGCGGCCAACTTGCGACCGACCAGATACGATTTCTTCAACTTCCATCTCCTTCCATTGCGGTTCGATTCTGGTGTCATGATGCGGCTTCGCACATCCGATGAAGCATGCGGCACAAAATTTCCCATTCGCACCCGACACCGGGGCGCGATTGTAGCGCGTGCGAACCGGATTCAATCGAGAGAGGCGAGCGTCGATTCGGTCGTATCGACAACCATCAGGCCAGCGCGCAGCCCCGGTTTGACCTTCGGATTCGGAAACACGATGCGTTCTTCATCGTGCGACACGCGATAGCGATAGTCGCCGTCGCGCGCGAGTTCGGTGCCTGCGGAGAATGCGGTGAAGTTCGGCACATCGCTCGCCACATTCAGCACGAAGTGCTCGCTTTGCTTGTCGATCTGCGCAACGACCGTGAACACGCGCAACGGCGTCTGCTCCGTGGCTGCCTCGCCCGCGATCAGGCGGCGCAATGCCGCATCCGATGCCGCGAAGCGCGCAAGGTCGTTCTGCCCGAACGGCCGCACTTTGCCCAGTTCCAGCGTGCACGCGAGCGCGCCCGCTTTCTCGGCGGTGAAGTGCGTGAAGGTATTGCCCTTCTCGCGATGCAAAAGCACGGCTTGCAGACGCGCATCGCGCAGCCAGTCGAACATCGCGCGTGCGAGCGGCGCGCCCGTGTGCGGCAACAGCGCGAACTGCTCGAACACCGATGCGCGGATCGCCGTGTGCATATCGATGTGCCACTTCGGATGCTCAACGGCAGCGAAGAAGTCCAGCGCGGCGCGCTCCAGTTCGTCGGCGCGCGGTGCTTCGCGGCTCTTCTCGAAACGCGCATGACGGCCGCTGAACAGGCGGTTGAGGTCGTCGTCGAGATAGCGATCGCCCGCGCGCATCGCGCCGATGTTGCCGAGCACGACCAGCACGCGCGCGGCGAGCGGCGCGCGGCCATGCGCGATATCCGCGACGAGCGGCGACAGCATCTCGATCGGCGCGGTTTCATCGCCATGAATGCCCGCCGATACGAGCACGCTGTGCGCCGGTTCCCGCGCGGGTTCGAGCAGCAACACGCCTTCGCCCTGCCATGTCCAGCGCACGCCGGAAGGCGCGGTTCCGGCGTTCGTCGCAGGACGCCTGCCTTCGAGCGTGAAAGCGAGGAAATCGTCGAGCAGGGATGAATCAGCGCTGGAAGTCATAGACGGCACCGAGTCCGAGGATGGTCGTCAGTTCGTCGAGCGCCGCGCGCGATTCCGCGAGCAGCTTCGGATCGGCGAGATCGGCGGGCGCAAGCCGGTCGCGATAGTGTCTGTCGATCCACGCATCGAGCTGGGTGAATAGCGCGTCGTTCATCCATACGCGCGCATTGACCGCGGCGCGCTCGGCTTCATCGAGCACGACACGCAGACGCAGGCACGCCGGACCGCCGCCGTTCTTCATGCTCTCGCGCAAATCGAAGACGAGCACTTCGTCGATGGGCGTCTTGCGCGACGCGAGCGAATCGAGATAAGCCGCCACGCGCGCATTTTCGCGGCATTCCTGCGGCACGATGAGCAGTTGCCTGCCATCCGTACTCGACAGCAACTGGCTGTTGAAAAGATACGAAGAGACCGCGTCTTCCACGCTCACTTCGCTTTCCAGCACTTCGAGCGCGGTGAACGGCGTGCCGAGCGCGTCGAGCTTCGTGCGCAACTCGTCATAGACCTTGTGCTGATCGACGAACGCGCGCTCGTGACAAAAGAGCGTCGTGCGATTGCCGACCGCGATCACGTCGTTATGGAACACGCCTGCATCGATCACGTCGGGCGATTGTTGCGCGAACACGGTTGCGTCATTGGACAGGCCATGCAGACGCGCGACCGCGCGGCTCGCTTCGAGCGTCTGACGCGCGGGATAGCGCTGCGGCTGCGGACCCTGACCGTACTCGCTCTTGCCATACACGAAAAATTCGACGCCCTTGTCACCGTACTCACGAGCGAAGCGCGTATGGTTCGCCGCGCCTTCGTCGCCGAGCGCGGGCGTGCCGGGCAGCGCGTGATGAATGCGAAAGCGGGCTTCATCGGCGAAAATCGCGCCGAGCGAGCGCCGCGTTTCGCCATGCTCGATCGCACGATGCAGCTTGGCCGCGAGATTCGCGGGCGTGAAATGCACGCGGCCGTCTTCCGTGTCCGCCGATGGGCTCACGGTCGCGGCGTTCGCGGTCCACATCGCCGATGCCGAGCTTGCCGCGGCGAGCAGTTCGGGCGCTTCACGCGCGGCGCGCGCGATCACGCTGGCGTCGTCGCCGGAAAAGCCGACATCGCGTAACAGCCTGATCGAGGGCCGTTCCAGCGGCGGCAGCACGCCTTGCTGAAAACCGAGATCCGCGAGCCGCTTCATCTTGCGCAAGCCCTGCTTCGCGGCGGCCTTCGGATTCGCCACCGACTTCTCGTTGCTGCGCGACGCGACATTGCCGAACGAAAGTCCCGCGTAGTTGTGCGTCGGGCCGACCAATCCGTCGAAGTTCGCCTCGTATGCTTTCGATGCCTGCATGGTCATTTCCCGTACTTAAAACGTGAGTCCCGGCGATACGCTCGCGGGCATCTGCAATTGCGCGCTTTCCACCGACGCCATCGGATACGAGCAATAGTCCGCCGCGTAATACGCGCTCGGCCGCTGATTGCCCGAGCGTCCGATGCCGCCGAACGGCGCCGCCGAAGATGCGCCGTTGGTCGGCCGGTTCCAGTTGACGATGCCCGCGCGGATCGCGCGCTGGAAGTGCTTCCATGCGGCTTCGTCGTCGGCGAGGAGACCTGCGGAAAGGCCGAAGGCGGTGTCGTTCGCGCGCTCGATCGCTTCGTCGAAAGTCCTGTAGCGCGTGACCTGCACCATCGGACCGAAGTGCTCTTCGTCGGGCACGTCGCGGGCGTTCGTCACGTCCAGAATCGCGGGCGACACGAAGCCGAGGTTCGCGGCGCGCTGCGTCATTTCGAGCACCGGCTTCGCACCCGCTTCGATCAGACGCGTCTGCGCATCGACGAGGCGCGCCGCCGCGCGCGCCGAAATCACGGCGCCCATGTACGGCTGCGGTTGATCGTCGAATTTGCCGACAGCGATGTTCGCGCTCACCTCGGTGAAGCGCTGCATGAATCGCTCGCCGAAGGCATCGTCGGGAACGAAGAGACGGCGCGCGCACGTGCAACGCTGCCCCGCCGACAGAAACGCCGACTGGATCGTGTGATGCACGGCTGCATCGATATCTTCGACGTTCGCGACGACGAGCGGATTGTTGCCGCCCATCTCCAGCGCGAGCACGATCTCGGGACGGCCGCCGAACTGCTTGTGCAGCAGCGTGCCCGTGTCCGAACTGCCAGTGAAGAACAGACCGTCGATCTGCCGGTGATTCGCGAGCGCGACGCCGGTATCCTTCTCGCCCTGCACGAGATTGAGTACACCCGCGGGCAATCCGGCCTGAATCCACAGTGCGAGCGTCGCGGCCGCGACGCCGGGCGCGAGTTCCGACGGCTTGAACACGACGGCATTACCCGCGATCAGCGCCGGCACGATATGCCCGTTCGGCAAGTGCCCCGGAAAGTTGTATGGTCCGAACACGGCGACAACACCATGCGGACGATGCCGCAATACCGCGACGCCATCGGCCATCGGCGCGCGCTTTTCGCCGGTGCGCTCGTGATATGCCTGCACGGAGATATCGACCTTCGCCGCCATCGATGCGACTTCCGTGCGCGCTTCCCACAGCGGCTTGCCGGTCTCGCGGCCGATCGCGCTCGCGAGCGCTTCCTTGTTCTCGTTCAGCAACGCGGCGAAGCGTTTGGCGATCGCGACGCGCTCATCGAACGAAAGCGCGGACCACGAAGCGAACGCGCGCCGCGCCGACGACACCGCGCGATCCACGTCTTCCGCCGACGCGCTCCGGCCTTGCCATACGGTTTCATCGGAACCCGGATTACGCGATGCGAACGCCGCGCCCTTGCCTTCCTGCCAGGCGCCGCCGATATACAACTGGTTCGAAATATCCATGTTCTCTCTCATTCATTTTGCTCGCGGATAGGACGTCAGCACGCGCACGTCATCGCCTTCCTTCACGCGCAATGCGGCGGCTTCTTCCGCCGTCAGCAGGAACGCGCCGTTCTCGACCGCGCCCGTCGTCGCACCGCAGCGGAAGTCTTCGAGCAGCGTGTTCGATACGAGGCTCTTCGCGTTGCTGTCCGTCTCCGTGCGATCGCCGATGCGCACGCGGGCCAGCACGCTCTCGCGCACCGTGCGCAAGTCGGCCGTATGGCATTCGAGCACCGGGCCCGCATCGAAGATATCGACGTGATTCTCGTAACGCAGCCCTTCGGCTTCGAGCATCTTGCGCGCGGGCGTCGTGTCCTTGTGCGTGACGCCGACCGCGCGTTGCGCGGCATCGGGCAGCAGGTCGAGATACACCGGATAGCGCGGCATCAGCTCGGCGACGAACGACTTCTTGCCATGTGAGCTCAGGTAATCCGCTTCGTTGAAATCGATCTGATAGAAGTGCGAGCCGACCGCGTTCCAGAACGGCGACTCGCCGTTCTCGTCGAAATGGCCGCGCAATTCCGCGCACAAACGCTGCGGAAAGCGATCGGTGAACTGCGCGATGAACATGAAGCGCGAACGCGACAGCAAACCGCCCACGCCGGCCGTCCGGTAACGCGGGCTCAGAAACAGCGAGCACACTTCCGCATAACCGGTCAGATCGTGCGAGATATTGAGCAGCGACATGCGCGTCCAGACGCCCATGTCCTTGCTCGCATGCACGACCGTCGACACGCGATAGTTGTAGAACGGCTGCTCCAGCCCGACTTCCGTTTCGATGCCGCACACCCCCGCGACATCGCCCGTCGCGGTGTCTTCCATCACGAAGAAATAGCCCGCTTCAAAGGCTTGCGCATCGCCGTCGAGCGTGCGGCGCGCGCGTTCGACGCGTGCCGCGAGCGCATCGCGATCCGGCTTGAACGTGGTGAGTCCCGGACCCGTTTCCTGGGCGAGCGCGACGAGCGCATCGACATCGCCCGGCTGCGTGCAACGCACGACGATCATTGCAATTCTCCCGATGCCTGATGCAACGGCACGCAACGCACCGTGTCCTTGTCCTCCACGCCGAGCGCGGCGCGCGCGGCGGCGGTCAGTGCGGCGCCGTCGGCGCGCGTGCCCGCGAGTCCGGCGACGATGCAGCGGAACTCATGCGCGCCGCCCGCCGCGACGATATACGGCGCGCCGCTTTCGGACGCGCCGTCGCGCACCGTGCGCAGTTCGCTCGAACTCGCCGATGCGCTCTTGCCGACGGCGATCGTGAGCACCGGGCCCGCGTCGAAGATATCGACGAAACGATCCGGCTCGAAGCCTTCTTCGAGATGGATGTCGTAGGCGAGCAGCGTGCCTTCGTTCGGCTCGCCGAGCACGCGCTGCGCTTCGCCGGGCAGCAAAGGCACGTAGAGCGGATAGCTCGGCATCACTTCCGCGATGAACGTGCGGCTGCGTCCGCCCGATTCCGATTCCACCTGCTCGAAGTCGCGACCGAAGAACTTGCGCCCGACCGCATCCCAGAACGGCGACGCGCCGGCATCGTCGGTGACGCCGAGCATCAGCGAAAAGACTTCGCCCGAGAAGCGCTTGCGGTTCGCGGCGATGTAGATCATGCGCGCGCGCGACAGCAGATGCGCCGCTGCTTCGTTCGCTTCGTCGCGCAGCGACGGATCGATGTAGAAACCCGTCAGGCGGCTCTTGCCCGTGAGTTCATGCGACATCGTGAGCGCGTGGATCTTGCGGTTCACCTTGAGCTCGCGCGACGCGTGGATCAGCGCGTCGTTGCGAAACGCGTAGAACGGCTCGGAATAGCCCGCCGACGCGACGATGCTCGACGTGCCGAGCAGCCTGCCCGTTTGCGAATCTTCGAGCACGAAGAGATAGAACTCCTCGCCGGGAAATTCGACTTCGGCGCGAAACGAGTCTTCCGACAGCGCGACGCGCGTTTCGAGCGCGCGCCTGTCGCGCGGCAGCGAGTGCAGCACGGGAAGCGCTGCGCGCGCCATCCGTTCGAGCTCGTCGAGATCGGAGAGTCTTGCGGGACGGACGAATAGCATCATCGGGTCCTGTGGGTCACTTGACGGCGGCGGCGCCGACGACCTGTTCGATCGCCTTGCCGATGCGCGCGAAACCTTCGTCGAGATCGGCCATCGGCATGATGAGCGACGGTGCGAAGCGCAGCACGTTCGGCCCGGCGATCAGCATGATGACGCCGTTCGCCGCCGCCGCATTGAGCACGTCCTTCGCGCGGTCCTTGTAGGCGTCGTTCAGTTCCGCGCCGATCAGAAGACCCCGCCCGCGAATCTCCTTGAACATGCCGAAGCGCTCGTTCAGACGCTCAAGATGCGCCTTGATCGCGCGGCTGCGCTCGTTCACGCCTTCGAGCAGCTTCGGATCGCTGATGAGTTCGACGACCTTCTCCGCGATCGACGCGCCCAGTGGATTGCCGCCATACGTCGTGCCGTGCACGCCGACCTTGAAATGCGCGGCGATCTCGGTCGTCGTGAGCATCACGCCGATCGGGAAGCCGTTGCCCAGCGCCTTCGCGCTCGTGAGAATGTCGGGCGTCACGCCGTATTGCATGTACGCGTAGAACGTGCCCGTGCGGCCGACGCCGGTCTGCACTTCATCGAAAATAAGCAGCGCGCCGTGCTTGTCGCACGCTTCGCGCAGGCCCTTCAGGAACGCGGGATCGGCGGGCAGCACGCCGCCTTCGCCCTGCACCGGCTCGACGATGACCGCGCAGGTTTTCGGGCCGATGGCTTCGAGCGCCTTCGGCAGATCGTTGTACGGCAGATGACGGATGCCCTGCGGCTGCGGGCCGAAACCTTCGGCGTACTTCGGCTGGCCGCCGACGCTCACCGTGAAGAACGTGCGGCCATGGAACGACTGCGTGAACGAGATGATCTCGATCTTGTCGTCGCCGTGATTGTCGATTGCATAGCGGCGCGCGAGCTTCAGCGCCGCTTCGTTCGCTTCCGCGCCCGAGTTCGCGAAGAATGCGCGATCGGCGAAGGTCAGATCGGTCAGGCGTTTCGCGAGACGCAACACCGGCGCGTTGGTGTAGCCATTGCCGATGTGCCAGAGCTTTTCGCCCTGCTCGTGCAGCACTTTCAGCAATTCGGGATGGCCGTGGCCCAGCGCCGTCACCGCGATGCCGCCGGCGAAATCGACGTAATCGCGGCCTTCGGTGTCCCATACGCGCGAGCCGCGGCCCCGGTCGGGCACGAAACTGGCCGGCGCGAACACCGGAACCATTACTTCGTCGAATGTACCGCGATTCACATTGATGTCGGTCATGAGCCACTCCTCGTCAGGTTCGTGCATCGGTGTCGTGCACCGGTTCTTGGCAGTCAGGTTCGATATTAGGCAATCGCGCGCGTTCCGTCTTGCGCGTTCGCGACATGCTTCGATGGGCTTTTTCGCTGCTTTTCAGGCGGGTTCGGGCGGCTCGATCAGCGCGCCGCCGCGCGGCTCGTCGATGGCGCCGCCGCGCTGCTTTTCGATCCAGTTGCGGCGCTCCTCGCGCGGCGTCACGCCGAAGCGGTCGCGATACGCATTGGAAAAGTGCGCCGCCGATGAAAAGCCGCACGCGAGGCTGATCTGCACCACAGATTTGCTCGTGCGCTGCAACTGCGTGCGCGCTTTCGTCAGGCGCAGATTGAGGTAATACTTCGACGGCATCGCGCCGAGATACTGGCGAAAGAGCCGTTCGAGCTGCCGGCGCGAAATGCCGACGAGATTCGCGATTTCATCGGTGGCGAGCGGATCTTCGATGTTCGCTTCCATCAGTTGCAATGCATCGTTCAGGCGCGGATGACGCTCGCCGGGCGCGGTGACGAACGGAATGCGCTGACGCTCGGTGCCCGCGCGCAAGGTGCCGATGCCGAGCGAATCCGCGATGCGCTCCGCGAGATCCGGGCCGTGGTCGCGCGCGATCATCGCGAGCATGAAGTCGATGCTCGCCTGGCCGCCGGAACACGTGGCGCGATCGCGGTCGATTTCGAAAATCTGCTGGCTGACGATCGCGCGTTCGAACTGCTCGGTGAATTGCTGATACGTCTCCCAGTTCACCGCGACGCGATATTGCGCGAGCTGGCCGGCCATCGCGAGCCACCACACGCCGTGATGGATGCCGGTGACGAGCGGCGTGCGCGGCGCGACGCGCGCAAGGCTCGCGAGAAAGAGCCGGTAATCGGCGAATTGCTGATAGCGCTCCGACACGACGATGAGCCAGTCGCAGCGCACCGCGTCGTTGAACGCGCAATCGGCCGGGAGTTGCGCGCCGCCCGAAAGCGGCACGGGCCGGCCGTCCCAGGAACAGATGCGCCATTCGTAGAGACGATGGCCGTCGATCTCGTTGGCGAGAGAAAGTGTGTCGATGATCGGGCCGATGCCGCTCATCGACATCGGCGGGAGCGCGACGATCGCAACCTGCAGCGGCGCGCCTGCCACGTTATTTCAGGCTGCCCGACAGGAACTGGCGCAGACGCTCGCTCTTCGGCGCGCTCAGCACTTCCGCGGGCGCGCCCTCTTCTTCCGTGCGCCCCTGATGCAGGAACATCACGTGATTCGACACATTGCGCGCGAAGCCCATCTCGTGCGTGACGACGATCATCGTGCGGCCTTCCTCGGCGAGCTTCTGCATCACCTTCAGCACTTCGCCGACGAGTTCGGGATCGAGCGCGGACGTGGGTTCGTCGAAGAGCATGACGTCGGGATGCATCGCGAGCGCGCGCGCAATCGCGACGCGCTGCTGCTGGCCGCCCGACAAATGCGACGGATACTGCTTCTCGACGCGCGGCGGCAGGCCCACTTTCTCCAGATACGTGCGCGCGCGGTCTTCCGCTTCCTTCTTCGACACGCCGAGCACGTGCATCGGCGCTTCCATCACGTTCTCGATGGCCGTCATGTGCGACCAGAGATTGAAATGCTGGAACACCATCGCGAGCTTGGTGCGCACGCGCTGCAACTGCTTGTGATCCGCGACTTCGAGATTGCCCGCGCGGTCGGCCTTTGTGCGCACCGTTTCACCATCGACGATGATCTGCCCTGCGTTCGGCCGCTCCAGAAAATTGATGCAGCGCAAAAACGTGCTCTTGCCCGAGCCGCTCGCGCCGATGATGCTGATCACATCGCCCGCGCGGGCGGCGAGCGAGACGCCCTTCAACACTTCGTTGTCGCCGTAGCGCTTGTGAATGTCCTCGGCGACGAGCTTGGTCGCGACGTCTTTGGCGGTTGGCTCCAACGCTTTCTCCTCGGGTGATGACAGGGACTGATGCATGGGTTCGAATTCTACCGCTCAGGCGCGCCGTGCCGTTCGCGCCGCGCCCGCCGGCCGCAGGTACGCGAGCCAGTGCTGCTCCGCGCGCCGGAAAGCCGCGACGAGCGCGAACGAGATCGCCACGTACAGGAGCGCCGCGATGCCGAACGACTCGAACGATTGATAGGTGGCCGAATTCGCATCGCGCGCGACCTTGAGGATATCCGGCACGGTCGCGGTGAAGGCGACGGTTGTCGCGTGCAGCATCAGGATCACTTCGTTGCTGTACAAAGGCAAGGCGCGGCGCAGCGCCGACGGCAGGATCACGCGGCGATACATCGTGAAGGTGCTCATGCCGTAGGCACGCGCGGCTTCCACTTCGCCGTGGGGAATCGCGCGGATCGCGCCGGCGAAGATTTCGGTCGTGTAGGCGCACGTATTCAGTGCGAACGCGAGAATCGCGCAATTGAAGCCGCTGCGAAAGAACGCTTCGAGCAGGGATTGCGTGCGCACGAATTCCAGGCTGTACATGCCCGTGTAGAGCAGCAGCAGTTGTACATAGAGCGGTGTGCCGCGAAACACGTACGTGTAGATGCGCACCGGCGTCGAGAGCCAGCGATTGCGCGACACGCGCGCGCAGGCGAGCGGCACCGCCGCGCAAAAGCCGAGCACGATCGAGGCCGCGAGCAGCCATAAGGTGACGACGAGGCCCGACGCGCGCATGCCGTCGGAGTACAAAAACGGACGCCAGTATTCGGCGAAGATCTGGATCATGGCTTGTCGCTCGCTGGCAAAGGTCAGAGTTCGGCGTGCCGCACGCCGATCGAATAGCGGCGCTCGAGCGCCATCAGCACGAGATTCGACGCGCTCGTGATCGCGAGATAGATCAGCGCCGCGATCAGGATGAAGAAGAACATGTTGAACGTGCTCTTGCCCGCGTCCTGCGAGGCCTTCACGACATCGGCGAGACCGATGATCGACACGAGCGCCGTCGCCTTCACGAGCACCTGCCAGTTGTTGCCGATGCCCGGCAGCGCGAAGCGCATCATCTGCGGAAAGAGGATGCGGCCGAACACGCGCATGCCGCTCATGCCGTATGCGCTGCCCGCTTCCAGTTGGCCGCGCGGCACCGCGAGAAACGCGCCGCGAAAGGTTTCGGTGAAGTACGCGCCGTAGATGAACCCGAGCGTGAGCACGCCGGCCGTGAACGGATCGATGTCGAACTGATCCCAGCCGAAGGCATCGGTCAGATTGTTCACCGCGATCTGGATGCTGTAGAAAAGCAGCAGCATCAGCACGAGATCGGGTACGGAGCGAATGAGCGTCGTGTATGCGGTCGCGATGCCGCGCAACGGCGCGTGACGCGAGAGTTTCGCCGATGCGCCGGCCAGGCCGAGCAGCACCGATACCGCGAGAGACAGCACCGCGAGCGCGAGCGTTTCCTTAGCGCCCGCCCAAAGGACCGGGCCGAAGCCGTACAGGTTCAAGTGTCGCCTCCAACGTCTTTCGTGTTGATCGGAAAGAGACGGAGCGCGCTTCGAAAGACACGCTCCGGCGATGGCGGCGATACTCGCAAGCGAAGATCAATCGCTCAATGATGAGGAAGTGTGTTTGCTGCGACGCAGCATCAGGACGACGCGAGCGGCGGCGCGCTCATGCGCCCGCCGCGCAACGCTGCCCGCGCGCGACAGACAGGAAAACCCGCATACGCGCGGCGGACGAAACTTGCGTTTTTCAGGTCGCATTTTCGATAGACCGCGCGCCGGCCTTTCACGCGCGCGCGACGCTCCGCACGAGCTGCGCGACCTGCCCGTTCGCCACGGCGATCTCCGGGCTGTCCTGCAGCAAGGGCAGGAACTGCTCCGCGAAGACGGGATCGCGCGTCCCGGCGCTGAACATGTCGACGACCGCCTTCGCGTGCGCGATGCGCGCGTCGGCGGTGGCTTCGTCGTCGTCGAGCACGTCGTCGATGGCCGCGATCAGCGTCGACAGCGGCGCGAGCCAGCGATACGCCGAACCGTTGATCACGATCTGCAGGAATTCGCCCGGCGACACCGGCCCGAACTCGGCTTCGTGGCGCGCGCGCAGATGCGCGAGCACGCTGCGATGAAGCGCGAGCAGCGGATGCCGCACGTCGCGCAGGAAAGCGGTGGCTGTCTGGTCGTTCATGGTCGTGCCTCGTCTGGAAACGACTAATGTGAGGACGATTCGGTATCGATCAAGCGCCGCGCGTCCTGCCCGCGTAACGGATGAATTCCGCGGCGGAGAGCGGCGCGGAAAAGAGCCAGCCCTGCCCGAACTGGGCGCCGCGCGCGAGCAGATACGCGGCCTGCTCCTCGTGCTCGATGCCTTCGGCGATCACCTGCACGTCGAGCGTCGTGGCCATGTCGATGATATGCGACGCGACGCTGCTCGACGCCGCATCCTGTCCGACGGTATCGACGAAGGACTTGTCGATCTTCAGGCCGTCGATGCGAAAGTTCTGCAGATGCGAAAGGCTCGAATAGCCGGTGCCGAAATCGTCGAGATACACGGCGTGGCCCGCGTCCCGGAACGCGCTGATGACTTCCTTGGCGGCTTCGGCATCGAGAAAGCTGCGCTCGGTCGCCTCGATACGGATTTGCGACGGCCGCACGCCCTGTTGCGCGATCGCCGGGCCGAGCACGTCGAGAAAACGATGCGTCGTGAGATCCTGCGCGGAAAGATTCACCGACACGTAGTACTCCGGGTAGCGCTTAAGAAAATCGCCGAGCTCCAGCAGGATCGTATCGAGCACCTGATCCGTGATCGCCTGAATCAGCCCGCGATGTTCCGCGAGCGGGATGAAATGATCGGGCCGCACGATGCGATCGTGATACTTCCAGCGCACGAGCGCTTCGGCGCCGACGCAGCGTCTCGTGCCGAGATCGACGATCGGCTGATACGCGACGATGAATTGATGCCGCCGCACCGCGTCCGTCAGCTGGCCGCGCGGAGAAAGCCGGCGCACGATGAAGAACGCCGCCCAGCTCGCGCACGCGAGCCCCACCACGACGCCGCCGAGCAGCCAGCCCCAGGGCAGCGTGCGCAGGCGCTGATGCAGCGTCTGATGCGGCGCGCTCACGACGACCGCGAGCGGCATCGACACCGAACGGCGCACGACATACGGCGAGCAGTCGCGCGCGGGCGGCGCGGTGCGATACACGGCGAGGATGGCGTTGGCGTCGGTGGCGGGCGTGGTCGCGATCACGCGGCTCACTTCCGTGTTGATGATGGCGACGCCGCTCGCGACTTCGTCGTTCGCATCGAGCGTGTCGACGTAAAGCGAAGGATCGGCGGCGACGTAGAAGCCGTTTCGGCCCATCACGAGCGAAGACTTGCCGCCCGGCAGACGCGACAGGCCGTACCACGCCATGATGCCGTCGCGCGAGCGCCAGTCGGGCGGCGGCAGCGTGAGGCCATCGAGCACGCCCGCCGACACCGCGCCGAGCAGCGATGAGCATTGCCAGCGGCCATCGTGATCGTAGGCGCCGGCGTCGCGCACCTGTTCGTGCGTGAGCGCGATGCGCCGCAGCTCTTTCAGATACGGCGGCGAGCATGGCGTCGCCGCCACCTTGCCGATCTCCCCGAGCGCACCCGATAGACGTCGCGTCACGTCTTCGGCGCGATGGAGCGCGGCTCTCGCGACCGTGTTGAGGCGCTCGGCCTCGTCATGCCGCTGGCTGCGCTGCGCGAAAAGAAAACCGATCCCCGCTGGCGCAAGCGCCGCGATTACCACGATGACGATCAGAAGCGCCGCCAGCGCACCACGTTGAATTTTGTTCATTGCGTGTTATGGACCGCGGCGCGAGGCACGTCGCGCGCGCGTTTTTCGTTCCCTGCTCGACTGCGTCGGCTCGTGTTGCGCCGCTCTTGCGAGAGTCTCGGACAAACGACCTAGTGTAGGGGCCGCGCATCGCCCGATTCAACGTTTCTTTGCCCGAAAACTCGCCCCTTTAGTGGGCTTCCGCACGGCCCGCGAGCCCTTTTTTTGCGGACCGTGCGCCGTGCGAAAATGGCCAGACCAGAAACGGTGATTTTCCTTGCATCGAACGACAACTATGAACTCACACGATTGCCCGCGTCCGCTCGTGCGCGACGCCGCGCCCGGGGACTTCGACGCCATCGCGCGCATCTATTCGCACTACGTCGAACACGCGCTCGCGACTTTCGAGGAGGTCGCCCCGTCCGTCGACGACATGCGCGCGCGTCACGCGGCGATCGCGGCGGCGGGCCTGCCCTATCTCGTCGCCGAGCTCGATGGCCGGCTGGCGGGCTATGCATATGCGTCGGCTTACCGGCCGCGCTCGGCTTACCGCCATACGATCGAGGATTCGGTCTATGTCGCCGAGGGTTCTGGCCGCAGCGGCATCGGCCTCGCGCTGCTCACGGCGCTCATCGAGCGATGCGAACGCGGACCGTGGCGGCAGATGATCGCGGTGATCGGCAACAGCGGCAACGCCGGATCGATCGCGCTGCACGCGCGGCTCGGCTTCGAGCATGTCGGCGTGCTGCGCGATGTCGGCTTCAAGCACGGACGATGGGTCGATACGGTGCTGATGCAGCGCGCGCTGAACACGGCCTCGGACGCCGCCGCATAAGCGGGCGCGCCGAGCGGCTATGATTCGACATTTGCCTTTCCGCGCATTCTCGCTTTGCCCACGTATACCCTCGCCTCTCCCGTCAGCGCCGAAATCGACATCCGCAAGAGCCGTTTCATCGCGCTCGCGCTGCCCGTCGCGAACCGCGATGAAGCCATGCGCGAGCTCGAACGCCTGCGCGCCGAGCATCCGACGGCGACGCACGTTTGCTGGGCGCTGCTCGCGGGCGGTCAGTCGGGCATGTCCGACGACGGCGAGCCCTCCGGCACCGCCGGCCGGCCGATTCTCGAAGTGCTGCGCCATCACGAAGTCGATGGCGTGCTGGCCGCCGTCGTGCGCTACTACGGCGGCATCAAGCTGGGCGCGGGCGGGCTCGTGCGCGCCTATACCGACGCGATCGCCAGCGCGATGCAACTGGCCGAGCGCATCGAACGCATCGAGCGCGGGTTGATCGGCATCGAAATCGACTACGCCGACGAAGCCCGCGTGCGCCGCTGGATCGAGCAGCACGATGCCGAACTCGTTCAAAGCGAATACGGGATGAGCGTGCGCCTGGTGGTGCGCATGCCCGCCGTGGCGCGCGAGCCCGCCGCCGCCGAACTGCGCGATCTCACCAATGGCCGCGCGGCTGTCGAGGTGAAAGCGTGAGCGACGACGCGCCGCGCGCCTTCGCGATGGTCATCGATCCGGGCGGGCACTTCGTCGCGGTAAGGGACGGCGTCACGCTCCTCGAAGCAGCGTTGCAGGCGGGTCTGTCGCTGCCGCGATCGTGTCGCAACGGCACCTGCCGCGCATGCATGTGCCGGCTCGTCGATGGCGAGATCGCGTATCGCATCGAGTGGCCGGGACTCACCGCCGAGGAAAAGACCGAGGGATGGATTTTGCCCTGCGTCGCGCTCGCTCGATCGGACGTGATCATCGACCAGCCCGACGCACGCGAGGCTGCGCCCGATTCGCGGTCTGTCCGTTCGCGCGGATTCTGAACCCGGGTATTTCGGGATTGTCGTCTCGATTCAACGACCTACGATGTGATTCCCGAGTCCGCGTGTACGGGTTTTCGTACAAAGTGCGTGCAGGCCGACTCTCAAAAAGTGTACAATTGCGTTTTGCCCTAAATTCTGGCAGGGCCAGATCAACCGAGATTTCAATGACTAAAGTACTGTTGAAAGAGAACGAGCCTTTCGACGTCGCCATGCGTCGTTTTCGCCGTACCGTCGAACGCACGGGCCTGATTCAAGAGCTCAAGTCGCGCATGGCCTATGAAAAGCCGACCACCGAGCGCAAGCGCAAGAAAGCTGCTGCTGTCGCTCGTCTGCGCAAGCAGATCCGTCGCGCGCAATTGCCGAAGAAATTCTATTGAGCGACGCGGGGCATCGCGCCCTCGTCCGTCCTGAGAGGACCGGCATCGCAGCCTGAGATCGATCGGGTCGCGGTTTCGCGCGCAGGTCGCGTGAAAGCTCGCGGATTTGCGCACTTTGAGTTGCGCCCCAATCGATACAAGTTGGCAAGATTGCACAAAGCCTGCATGAGTGAAAGCTCATGCAGGCTTTTCGTGCTTGGCGAGGCGTTTTTTTGACTGAGAGATTGGGCGCGCGCCCTGTCGATATAAAGCAGAAGCGAAGAAAGCGCGCGCAGAAAAGCAAAGAGCCCGGATTAACCGGGCTCTTTGCTTGAAGATTTGGTTGCGGGGGTAGGATTTGAACCTACGACCTTCGGGTTATGAGCCCGACGAGCTGCCAGACTGCTCCACCCCGCGTCTGAAGAATTAAATTATAGACCGAAGTATTCGTCGAAGTCAAACGTTGTTTGTACTCAACGCCGTCGCCGGCTGTGTGCGCTCCTTCGAGGTGACATTGGCGGCCTGGTCCACCGCGCGCTGATGCGCTCGCGACAGTTTGCCGAGCACAGGCAGAAGCGCCATCGCGACCGCCGCGCCGGCCGCCGCGAGCCAGCCGAGCCCGAAAAACAGATGCGTGTACAGCGGCAGCGATTGCAGCGGTTCTAGATTCCCGGACGGCATGCGCGCGAAGTTGGCCACGACGCTGCCGAGATACTGCGACACGCCCGTCGCGACGAAATATGCGCCCATCATGAAGCCGCTCATGCGGACCGGAACGTAGCGCGCGATCATCGCGAGGCCGAGACCCGACACGAGCAGTTCGCCGAGCGAATAAAGGCCGTAGCCCGCCACCATGAACCACGAAGACACGCGCCCTTCCACCGCGTACCGTCCGCTCACACCAAAGACGAAGAAGCCGATCGCCACGACGACGAAGCCCAGCGCGTATTTCGCCGCCACGGGAATATCGCGGCCGCGGCGCGCCTGTCGCGTGTAGACGAACGCGAGGATCGGGCTCAGCAGCATGATCCAGATCGGGTTGAGCGCCTGGAACTGCGCGGCGCTCCACGTGAACAGTTCCGCGCCGCCGATCGAGAACGACGGATCGACGTTGCGCAGCGCGAACAGCGTGAGCGACGTCGACATCTGCTGATAGAACACGAAGAACAGGATGACCTGGAGCGTCAGGATCAGCGCGGCGAGAAGACCGGCGCGCTCGCTGCGGTCGCATTTCGTGAGCATGTAGCCGAAGATCGCGAGAATCGCGACGCCCGCCGCATAAACGCACGCGACGGCCACCGCCTTGTGCTGCAGGATGAACACGGTCGAGCAGGCGAGCGCAATGCCGCCCGCCGCCACCGTGAACGCGTGCTTCCAGCAAATGGGCACATCGTCCGGAGCGGAGCCGATGTGCGCGAGCGTACGGCGCATCAACGCGAAATTGAGCAACCCAAGCACCATGCCGCCGCAGCACACGGCGAACGCGGCGTGCCAGCCCCAATGATCCTTGATCCACGGCGTCGCCAGCATCGAGAAAGTCGAGCCGATATTCACCGCCATGTAGTAGATCGTGAACGCGCTGTCGATGCGCGCGTCGTCGCCCTCGTAGATTCGGCGCACGAGATTCGCCGCATTCGATTTGAAAAGCCCGTTGCCAACGACGATCACACCGAGCGACGCGTACATGAATCCGAGCGTGTCGATGGGCAGCGCGAGCATCAGATAGCCGAGCGCGAGCACGATCGCGCCGGCGGTCATGGTGCGGCGCGTGCCGAGCACCTTGTCGCCGATCCAGCCGCCGATAGACGGCGCCGAAAACACGAGCGCCGTGAACGCGCCCCAGGTGAGGTTGGCGTGGTCATCGGCGAAACCGATCTTGTCGACCATGAACAGGACGAGCAGCGCGGCCATTCCGTAATAGCCAAAGCGCTCCCACATTTCGATGAGAAAGACGGTCGTGAACGAGCGCGTCTGCGAGGTGCCGGACGAGTGATTAAGCATCGGAGAAGATCCTTCAGACAACGATAAGCGAATCGGCGCGATTCAATATGCCGGACGCAAGCAATGACGAAACGAGCGAGTCGCACGGATTGCGCGGATTAAGCGCGTGCGATTATCCGTGGGCGAAGCACCTGATTATCGCAAATTACAGGCAAAAGCCTGCTTGCGGTCAACAGATGCGGCGGAAAGCGTTATCGGAGAAGGAGCGGGAGACAGACGCGCGACGCAGCATCGCCGGGCGCGCAGAGCTTTGAACTTTCATTGAACTTCCATTTTCCTGACCGAAATCTCGCGTATGGCGAGAATGCGATCGTTGCGGATTCGAACGCGCAGAAGGATCGCTTCCGTGCGTGTCAGTTGAATTAAGCGAATCGCAAGCTTATTGCGATTCGCGAGTGCCGCATTTTGTTGTCATTTGTGTTTCGGGTCACTCGGGGATAGCCCTAAAGACTTAATGCGCCGTCATTCCCCATGACTCAATGTAATAATCCGCGCGATTAACGCGATATCGATATTCGTGGGTTCAGGTCGCAGGCCGGCGGACGAAAGCCAGCATCACGCCGAACCCGATCATGAGCGCCCCGCTCACGCGATTGAACCAGGTGAAGCCGCGCGCGCCGCGCGAGAGCGAACGCAGGCGCGCGCCCAACGCGGCATAGATGACGATCGCCACCAGTTCGAGCAGCAGGAAAGTCGCGCCGAGAATCGCGAAGCTGGTCGCGTACGCGCCGCGGTCGACGAATTGCGGAAAGAATGCCGTGAACACGAGTATCGCCTTCGGATTTCCCGCGGCGACCCAGAATTCCTGTTTGGTGAGCCGTGCGAGGCTCACGGGGCCGCGCGCCACGCCCTCCTCCTCGATGACGAGCGACGGGCCCGAGCGTATCAGCTTCACGCCGATCCAGACGAGATAAGCCGCGCCGGCCAGCTTGATCGCGGTAAAGAGCGTCTGCGACGCCAGCAGCAGCGCGCCGAGCCCCAGCCCCGCGATGGCAATCATGATCGCGAACGCGACGATCCGTCCCGACGACGCCAGCACCGATGCGCGCACGCCATCGCGCGCGCCGTTAGACAGCGACAGCACGTTGTTCGGCCCGAAAGCCATGTTGATGGCGAAGCACGCGGGCAGAAAAATCGAGAAGGTCTGGAGCGACATGTGACACCTGCTGGCCAGCGGAAAGTAGACCGCTAAATTAGCACGCGCGCGACGCCCTCAAAAGTATCAGAAACGATGACGGATGCCCGTGCCCAGCATCAGTTGATTGCGCCCGCTCGACGGATCGTTGGTGTTGATCACCGCCGGCGCGCCCGCCGACGCGCGCTGATAGATCGATTCGAGATAGACATCCGTGCGCTTGGAGAGCAGATAGTCGACCTGCAGCGCGCCCTCGTGCCAGTGCGCGCCGCCGCCGTTGGTGTACACGTACATCCCCGACAACTGGATGGCCGGCGTCAGCTTGTAGATGCCGTTGATCTCGTAGTTGTTGAGCGCGAGCGACGGCAGGAGGTTGCCGCTATCGGCGTCGGTGACGCCGGAGTTGATCGCTCGGGAAAACGCGCCGCCGAGGGTGAATTCGCCGAGCTCGTAACTCACGCCGACGCCGAACGTGTTCTGCTGCTGCACGTTCGCGTTGAAGACCGTATTGCCCGAGCCGGGAAGCGCGAGCGAGTCGTAGGCGCCACCCGCCGTGTTGCCGCGCCCGTTGTTGTGCAGGTAAGCCGCGCCGGCATTGAACGAGCCGGCCGCATAGTTCGCCCCGACGCTGTAGGCGCGGTTGTCCGCAAACGCGCCCGCTTCGTTGGAGAACGCGTAGAGGCCGCCGAAGCTGAAGCCGCCGTAGTTCGCGCTGGTGTACTTGACGGAGTTCGAGGCAAGAAACGAGTTATTGGCGTTGTCGTTGTCCAGCACGTGTGCGAACGCGGTGCCGCCGGTGTTGCCGGTGAGCGTGAACGTCTGAAAATAATCATGAATCGAATCGTACTGGCGGCCGAACGTGACCGTCCCGAGCGTATCCGAGCCGATGCCGACATACACCGGATGATCGTTGAGCCCTTCGCCCGTCGCGACCGACAGGCCGCGCTCAAGTCGAAAGATCGCGCGCGCGCCGCCGCCCAGATCCTCCGAGCCCTGCAAACCCCAGTAGCTGCCATCGACGGTGCCGCTCGTCAGCCGATATTGCGAATGGCCGCCCACGTTGCTGGTGTAGGCAAGGCCAGCGTCGAGTTCGCCGTAAAGCTGCACCGAGCTTTGCGCCCAGGCTGCCGCCGGCAAGCCGATGAGCGTCGCGCATACCGCCATCGAAAACGTCAGCGAACGCGTGTCGGGCGCAACGGCATGGCCGGCCCCTGAAATCGACGGCACAGCTCGGGACGCTTTGGCGCGGTTCGGCATGGAAGGCTCCGGCGATTCTTGTTTGAAGAAGATTGTCAATTTTGTGAAGCCGTTTGTCAGTCAGAAAAAGGCCGCCGCTCGCTGCTGTGTCCTGGAACCAACGAACGACCGTTTTCCGCACGTTTTCATGTTGCGCGATCGTCAAGACTGGGCGTAGCCGACACGCGGCCACGCTTGTCCGTAGAATCGGGACAACTTCCACCAACCCGATCACGCTCATGTCCCATCAGACTCGCGCCGTCCTCACTGGCCACACCCGCGGACTCGGCGCCGCGCTCGCGGAGCTTCTGCTCGCGCAAGGCGTCGACGTGCTCGCGATCTCCCGAAAGCGCAACGACGAACTCGCCGCGCGCTATCCCGGCCGCTTGCACGAAATCGAACTGGATCTCGCCGATCTGACGAAGCTCACCGAATGGCTGTCGGGCGAAGCCTTGTCCGGCTTCGTGTCCGGTGCGGCGCGCGTGCTGCTCGTCAACAATGCCGGGATGCTGGCGCCGGTCGGCAGTCTCGCGGTTCAGGAACCGGCTGCCGTCGCGCGGGCGGTCAGCGTGAACGTCGCCGCCCCGCTGATGCTCGCGGCGGCCGTGGTCCAGGCGACCGCGCCAGCGACGGATACGCGCATCGTCCATATTTCCAGCGGCGCTGCACGCAACGCGTATCCCGGCTGGAGCATCTACTGCGCGACCAAGGCGGCGCTCGATCATCACGCGCGCGCGGTCGCGCTCGACGGCGATCGCGCGCTGCGCATCTGCAGCGTCGCGCCGGGCGTCGTCGATACCGAGATGCAGGCCGAAATTCGCGGCACGGAACTCGAACGCTTTCCGTTGCGTGAACGCTTCGACGCGCTCAAACGCGATGGCCAGCTCGCAACGCCCGAGCAGTCGGCGCAAAAGGTCGTCGATTATCTGTTGAGCGATGCATTCGGCGACACGCCGACGGCGGACGTCCGCGATTTGAAATGACCGAAGGGATTATTGAACCCAGCGGCTTATGAATGCCTTATGGCTCGCGCGCGCCGCGTCAGGCCGCTTCGACCGTCGCGCGCGCAGAATCGAGCGCCCCGCGCGACAGGGCGTCCGCGCGGACGTTGCGCGCACGCGGGATCCATTGCAGCCGCACATCACCGATCCGCGCAATGAGCGTACGGACGCGCGCGGCATGATGCGCGAGTGAGCGGATGCCTGCGCCGTCCAGCGCGCCGGCGTCATCGATCACGACGCGGCTGTCGCCGTAGATCACCGCGTCCGTGGCGCCTGCGCGCTCCGCCGCCTCGAGCACGGCGATGAGCGCAAGATATTCCGCAGCGCTGCTGTCGCCCATGCCCGCGGTGACGCTGATCTCGACGGTTTCTCCCAGCGGCCCGAACAGCACGCCGCCGATCCCAAGACGGCCCGGATTCGGCAGCGCGGAGCCGTCGAACCAGCCGCGCCATCCGTGAGTTTCGATCTCGGTATTGCGCTTCGTGCGATTCGCACGCTCGGCGTGCCGGCGTTCGCGCGATCGCAGCGCGTCGGCGTGTCGGGTTTGCGCGGCGCGGCGCGCATCGACCAGATCGCGCAAGGATTGCCCTGCCGCCGCTTTTTCCAGAGTCCTGACGAGAGCCACATGTTCGGAAATCGCCGCGCCTTTGGCAAGCCGGCGGCTCAGCACACGCTCCCTCTTGTACGCAACGGCAAGCAGTTCCTCGAAAGCAATCATGGGTGTCGACGGGATTGAACGAATCCCGAGCTTAGCAGACGTCCGTGACGCGTCATGGTATGACCGTTGCTGATTGAAACGCATCCCCACAACCAGTCAGGGAGCGGATCATGATTGAATCGACGGAGCCGTCTTCGGCAGGCGCGAAGATCGTTGGCAAGGGCGCGGCGACGGCCGCGGGCCCAGGACCCGATGTCATGGCGGCGAGCACGCTCGACGGCAATTCGGTGATGAGCAGCGACGGCCATGACGTCGGCTCGCTAAAGGAAATCATGCTCGACGTGACGAGCGGACGCGTCGCGTATGCAGTGCTGTCGAGCGGCGGCTTTCTCGGCATCGGCGATAAGCTGCTGGCCGTGCCGTGGAGCGCCCTCACGCTCGATACTGACAACCGCTGCTTCAGGCTCGACGCGACCGCCGAGCAGGTGCGCAACTCGCCGGGCTTCGACAAGGATTCGTGGCCGTCGATGGCGGACCGCGTCTGGGCGAGCACCGTGCATCAGCATTACGGACGCGAGCCCTACTGGTCGAGCGATCGCGCGAGCGACGTCAGCCCGAGCGGCGCGATCCCGCCAGGCGGCGTGGATGCGCCCGAAGCGGGCGGCGTGAAGCTATAAACAAAAGGAGATTGCCGCCGAACGGCGGCCAGGATGCGGCGAAGCGCGTGCGAGCGATCAGTCGCGGCGACGCTCGCCGACTTGAACGTCGGTGTTTTCCGTTTCGCCCATCAGCGCGCGAAGGACATCGCCTGCGAAATCCTCGATGGCGAAGTGCCATTCGAGCGAGCCGACCGGGAAGTCGTTCGGACTGCACTTGCCCTGTGCACGTCGGATCGCTCCGACCGAAAGGCTCAGCGCGCGTGCGTGCTGAAAGTGCGGGTCGTCCGAGTCGAGGAACGGGAATTGATCTTTATCCATGACACCCTTAACGGTCCCGGCCGACAAAACTTTAGGCCAGCTTCGAACACGCAATCGTTTGCGCATTTTCGAGCTTGAACGCACCATGCAACCCTACCGAAATCTTGCCGGCAACTCCGGGGTCGAAGCCTTCGACATCCTGCGCGATGGCATCAAGGTGCGCTTTGTCAGCGGCGGGACATACTTGTATGACTATCGCGTGCCCGGTCGCGCGCGTGTAGAGGAAATGAAGCAGCTCGCCCGCGCAGGACGCGGGCTCAGCACATATATTGCGAAGTTCGGTGCGAAGTATGCCGAAAAAATCGACTAGCTGCCCGAAGGGGCGATTCTACGCGAGATCGGAAAGTTTTCTTCGGACGAATAGATGTGGACTTCATCGCACGGTCGGCAAGTGCGGCACGCTCTCGTTCACTGTCGATTCGAGCTGATGAAGCTGGCGGCGCAATTTGTTCAGTTGCGCCTGCGAGGCGGCGCGACGCCCTTCCAGTTGCGCGAGTGCCTTGCGTACTTCCTGCTGTTTCAGCGCGACCTCCTGATCCTGATCACTGCCTCGACCGAGGTCGACACGCACGCGCTCGATCTGCGCTTCCGATTCCGCGATGAGACGCGAAAACTGTTCGTTCTGCGCCTCGAGATGCGCGCGCCGCATTTCGGCGTCGGCGAGGCGCATCGCCTGTTCGACGTAATGTCGGAATGCCGGCTCGGCTGCGCTGATGTCGCCCGCCTTGAGCACGCGCCAGATCGCGCCCTCGTGATACAGGACCGCGTAGTAGACAAGATCGCGCGGATAGAACAGCAGACTTGCGGAATAGCCGAAGCTCTGAAAGGTGCGAAACGTCGAGAGCACGCCTTGCTGGACGAGCCAATCGACCTCTGTGAGTTGCGCGGCTTGCAGCCCCTGCTTGGAGGGTTGCTGCACCGGAACCGCAGCGGGCCGCAGCGGCGTTACCCGTGTCGAAGAAGCCGTTACCGGGACTTCGTCGGCGTCCGGTTCATCTTGCGCGTGAATTTCAGGCTCGACGAAACGGACCGGATTGTGCGCTTTTTGGCGCAGAAACGTTGGTGCATTGTCGAGCAAGCTCCCTCTTCTGCTCAGCAGGCTTTTCACGATGGCTCCCTGGCTGATCCTTGTTGAGTATCAGCGATCATGCAGTGACATTGCGGAAAACAGGACCGCAACATACGTTATTCGAATTTCCTGAATGCAGAACGCGATTATTCTGCATGACGAACGACGTCGGATTGGTTCTTGATCAAATAAGCTGTCGAATCAAGTATAGGCCAGACGTTCGACGTTTCAACTGAAGCGAAAAACGCCGATGCGGTAAGCGCATTCCACAAAAAATAACGCGACGAAATCAGAACGCGCTGATTGAAATTATCGAAACATCAGGAGTGACGATAAGACGCTTGTGTCCCGCTGATTCTCATCTTCGCGATCTGGGCGGAGCGCGCTTTCGACATCAGCGCGACCATGCGCATGATTCTAATGCCCTGTACGCCGCAGGCGTATCCCGGCGTATTGGCGACGCGCGATTCGAGCATGCGCATCACGCCATGCAGATTTTCGATCGGCGCAGGCACGTCGACGCCGATATTAGCCACGTGAGGCATCTCCGCCGGCGCGCGCGGAGCATCCTGTTCCTGTTGGTCATCGGCGAAGAAGTCGGACAGTACCGCAGGCGTTTCGACTCGCTGCGTTTCATTGGCGCGATTCTGAAAAAATTCGTGAATTGATTCGAGTTGCTGCACAGGCGCTTGCTCGACGCGCCGCGCAATCGCTGCACAGCGTTGCAGTTTCCAGTTTTCGCGCTGGCTGGCCAGTGCGATCAAATCCGCGATGCTCGCGCGCATCTCCGCTTCCCGGCGCGCGATTAGTGTTTGCAGCATGTGCGCTTCTTCGCCCGACTCTTCGAGCGAACGATCGCGCCATACCAATAAATCGTTCAGTGAGATCGACATGAAATACTCCGTGGCGTTCAGCCCTTTTGAGTCGGATTCAGGCAATTCGAGATTGTTTGGATCGCGAATTGTAATAGTCGCGCTCTTGATCGCCTACCGAATATGCTATCCGTTTATCGACCGTTTATCGTCGCTTCAGACATAAATAAGGACAGTCCTAATTCGCATCAATGCGGCACGTTCGATGCTGACAACCCTGTAAGCGGCGCGACTTGCGCCGGTTTCAAGGAGACGAACATGAAGACCCCCATCATGATTGCCGGAGCGCTCCTCGCGCTCTCCAGCACGGTCGCACTTTCGCAGGAAATGTCGCGCGATCAGTTGATGCAACGCCAGCAGCAAATGCAGCCAGGCAAAAACGAGCCGATGCCCGCTCCGCGAACAGGCGACGCCTCTCAAGGCGGCGTACAGTCCGGCACGTCCGGCAGCGGCACGCTCATGCAGCAGCGCGAGCAAGGCATGTCGCCGAATCAGTCGCAAGGTTCTCAATCTACCGGAACGATCAAGCAGTAACTCCCACGGTTTCGTCCACGACGCCGGCCGCGCGCCGGCGTTTTTTCGTAACCCGCGATCGCCACAGTCAGCCGATAGTTCGTACAGTTAAAGGGGCGCTTCCTTAGTCATACAAACGTCACTCGCCGCTCGTAATAATGCGCGGGGACAATTCGAAGCAGACAGGAAGCGAAATGAAGCTTGCACGAACGCATCGTAGGCATTCCATCGCGGCGCGCGCCGCGCTCGCTTTTTCATTCGCGCTCGCGGCCTGTCACGGCGACGGCGCTTCAACCCCTCCGCCTGCAGCCGCAACACCCACCGCGTTCTCCACGCTCGACGGTCAGATGCCGCTTGTCATCGGCCATCGTGGATTGCCGGGCCTGCGCCCCGAAGAAACGCAGCCATCCTACGAACTCGCCGCCGATAGTGGCGCCGATGCGCTCGAAGAAGACCTGCATCTTTCGAAGGATTGCGTGCTCGTCGCGCGGCACAATCCGTGGCTCTCCGATAACACCAATATCGCCGATGTGGCGAAGACGAACCCGTCGGTGGCGGCGAGAAAGCGCACCGTGCCCGGCGTGCTCGTCGATGTGAAGTGGCAGTCCACGCCCGACACGGGACCATCGCGGTATCTCACGGATCTGACCAACCCGGCCGATCCGAAGTCGGTGCTGAAATCGCTGGTCGTCGATGGCGAGGATCACACGGGCGACTGGTCGATCACCGACTTCACCGCCGCCGAACTCGGCACGCTCCTCGGCGGCACGACCTACGACGCCGCGAACGAGCGCCCCACCGAGTTCAACGGCAAGTTTCCGATACTCACGTTTCAGCAGATCATCGATATTGCGAAGGCGAAGAGCGCCTCGACCGGGCGCGCGATCGCTGTGTATCCGGAGACGAAGAACCCGACCTGGAACAACGCCCAGGCGATCGCGAATGGCTGCGGCGCGCCGGGCAGTCATCCGCTGGAAGACGCGCTCATCAAGATTCTGAACGACAACGGCCTCAACACCCGCAACGCGCCCGTGTTCGTGCAGAGCTTCGAGCCGGGCAGTCTCCAGTACATGCGCACGCACGGCCTGAATACGAAGGTCGTGCAACTGATCGACGGCTACGACATCGATTTCCGCACCGGCGCGGTGATCTACAACGAAATCACCGACAGCCGGCCGTTCGACTGGACCGTCGCTGGCGATCCGCGCTGGTTCGACGCGATGCTCACGCCTTCGGGACTCGCGCAGATCAAGACCTACGCGGATGGCATCGGCCCGTGGAAGCCGCAAATCGTGCCGCTCAGGATCACGCCCTTCCCCGCCACCAATCCCGACGGCACGCCGTTCACCGGCTCGACCCCGCAGGCGGCGACGCAAACCCCGACCAGCGTCATCAGCGATGCGCACAAGGCCGGGCTTTTCGTGCACGTCTTCACGTTCCGCAACGAGAAGAAGTATCTCGCGGCCAGCTATAACGGCGATCCGGCCGGCGAATATCTGCAGTTCTTCAGGCTCGGCGTCGACGGCGTGTTCACCGATTTCGCCAACACCGGCTTTGCGTTCCGCGCGGCTTATCTGCGCGAACTCGGCCGCTAGGCTCGCTCACGCTTCGCTTCATCCATCGAAAGGAGAGCTTCATGGTTCGCGCTCGTGCATGTGCCTTGTCGTTTGCGTGGTCCGCGTTGACTGTCGCGTGTTCGTCCGCGTGGGCGGGCGTCGATCTCATCGCGATCGGCCAGTTGAGCGGCAACGCCGCCGATCGCTCGAAAGCGACCGCCGCCCCGCTCGAAAACGGCGCGCCGGGCAATCTGCTCGGCGGACTCGGCTCGGGCCTCGCGTATGCCGGCTGCGACACGTTCGTCGCCGTGCCCGACCGCGGCCCCAACGCGATCTCGTACAACAAGGCCATCGACGACACCGCGTCGTACATCAATCGCTTTCAGACGCTGATCCTGCGCCTCGAAGCCGGCTCGCAAGGCGGCAAGCTGCCTTACACGCTCGATCCGAAGCTCGTCGATACGACGCTGCTCCACGCGCGTGAACCGCTCGTCTATGGCGACGGCGCTGCTGCAAACGTCGGCAACGGCGCGCCCGCGCTGAACGCGTCGGATCACACGCACTATTTCACGGGCCGCTCGGACAACTTCACGCCGACGAAGCCGTCCACCTATCCGCGCGATGCCCGCTTCGATCCGGAAAGCATCCGCGTGGCGCGCGACGGCGCGAGCGTCTTCATTTCCGACGAGTACGGCCCCTACATCTATCGATTCGACCGGCGCACGGGCGAGCGCATCGCGGCCTATCGCGTGCCGGCGTCGTTCGCGGTGACGACGCTCTCGCCGATCGGCAACGACGAGATCAGCGAGAACACCTCGGGCCGCGTCGCGAACAAGGGCATGGAAGGCGTCGCGATCTCTCCCGACGGCGACACGCTCTTCGGCGTGATGCAAAGCCCGCTGCTGCAGGACGGCGGCACCAACGGCGCCTATACGCGCATCCTGCGCATCGATCTGCGCACGGGCAAGACCACGCAATACGCGTATCCGCTCACCAACATGGGCACGGCGGATGCGCCCAACTATCCGACGATCAGCGACATCGTCGCGGTGAACGATCACGAGCTTCTGCTCGACGAACGCGACGGCAAGGGACTCGGCGACGACTCGACCGCGAAGATCAAGCGCGTGTATCGCGTCGATATCGCCGGCGCGCAAGACGTGAGCCAGACGAGCGGCGAAAGCGGCCTTGCGCCCTACGCGCTCGCGAAGACGCTCTTTCTCGACGTCGTCAGCGTGTTGAACGCGCACGGCATCGCATCGACGGAGATTCCCGCGAAGCTCGAAAGCCTCGCGTTCGGGCCGGACGTGCGCGTCGGCGGCGTGCTCAAGCACACGCTTTTCATCGCCAACGACAACGACTTCGTCGGCACCGTGAAGGACACGAATCATCCGAACGGCATCGACAATCCGAATCAGTTCTTCGTCTTCGCGATCGACGCCGCCGATCTGCCGGACTATGTCGCGCAACGTCTGCCCGGCGCACAGGGCCGCGACGACAAGGCTTGCCGGTCCGATCGCAACGACCATGATCGCGACGATCACGATCACGCGCATGGTCACGGCAAGTAGGCTTGTCCACAGTTTCAGTGGACAAACGTGTAGATAACTCGCGCGCCGCGCGCCTGTCACGTCGATGCGACGGGCGTTAGGGAAACGCGCGCACGGCCCGCACGAGCATAAACCGTATATACTGTTTTCTCCACACACGCGAGGAGAGAACGGATGAGCACACCGCAAGTCAAGGCGCCGACCAAGAAGGCGTTCCATTTCCCGAAGGGCGCCGCCGACAAAGCCGAGGCCCCCGCGAAGGCCGACGACAAGGTGGCCAAGAAGACGCAAGCCAAGGCGGCCGCGACGCCGAAGACCCGGACGAAGGCGGCGGCTCCGGCCACGACGAAGAAGACCGCGAAGAAACCAGCCGCGAAGACGCCTTCGGTCGAAGCCGCCGCTGTTGCGAAGAAGACCGCGAAGACCGTCGAGAGCCAGCCCAGGGCAGACGCGAAAACCAGGCGCGTGAAGAAGGAAAAGGTCGTGCGCGACAGCTTCACGATGCCCAAGTCGGACTACGCGAAGATCGCCACGCTCAAGGAAAAGTGCCAGAAAAACGGCGTGCGCGTGAAGAAGAGCGAACTGCTGCGCGCCGCGCTCGCGATGCTCGACGCCGCGCCCGAGAAGCGTCTCGTCGAGGCAATCAAGGCGCTCGAAACGGTCAAGACCGGCCGCCCCGCGAACGCCTGAACGTCCGGGCCTCAGAAGAGATTTCGGAAGACCCAGTAGAGAGCGGCCGCCAGCGCGATCGAGGCCGGCAAGGTCAATATCCATGCGAGCACGAGGCTGCGCACGGTATTCCATTGCAGCCCCGAGCCGTTGGCGGCCATCGTCCCCGCGACGCCCGAGGACAACACATGCGTCGTCGAGACCGGCAGGCCATAGGCATCGGCGGCGCCGATAGTCAGCATCGCGACCAGTTCGGCCGAAGCGCCCTGCCCGTACGTCAGATGCTGCTTGCCGATCTTCTCGCCCACGGTCACGACGATGCGCTTCCAGCCGACCATCGTGCCGAGACCGAGCGCGATCGCCACCGCGACCTTCACCCACGTCGGAATGAACTTCGTCGCGTGATCGAGCTGCTTCCTGTAGTTGTCGATCACGCTGCGATCTTCGGGCGCGAACGCGGGCGTGTTCGCCTTCTCCATCAGCCGGATCGCTTCGGAAACGAGGTACATGTTGTTGCGCACGTTATCGACCATGTCCTTCGGCACCGCTGCGAGCGATCCCGACGCGCTCACCTGGTTCGCGATGATGTCGGTCAGTTGCTTCACCGCGGGCAAGGTCGCGGGTGAAAGCTGGCGGGTTCGGACATAGGACTGCGTGTCTTCGCGCGCATCGGTGGAAGGCGGCGCGTTGTTCAGATACTTCGCGAAGGTCGCGGATGCCTCGTGCGCCACGGCGACGAAGCTTTGCGTCTCCGAAGGACTCACCGCCTTGTTGAGCGCGTAAGCCGTGGGCACCGTGCCAATCAGAATCAGCATGATGAGGCCCATGCCTTTCTGCCCGTCGTTCGAGCCGTGCGCGAACGACACGCCCGTGCACGTCAGAATCAGCAACGCGCGAATCCAGAATGGCGGCGGATGATTCTTCTTCGGCTCCTTGTAGAGCGCCGGCACGCGCACGAGCGCTTTCAGAGCGAGCAGCAGCAGCGCGGAGCAGACGAAGCCGACGATCGGCGAAAACAGCAGCGACTTGCCGACGCCGGCGGCCTGCGACCAGTCGACGCCGCTCGTGCCGTTCGGCCCGCGCATCAGTTGATTCATCAGTCCCACGCCGATGATCGATCCGATCAGCGTATGCGAGCTCGACGACGGCAGGCCGAAATACCACGTCGCGAGATTCCAGATGATGGCGGCGATGAGCAGTGCGAAGACCATCGCGAAGCCCGCGCTGCTGCCGACCTGGAGAATGAGTTCGACGGGCAGCAGTTGCAGGATGCCGAACGCGACCGCGCCGCTCGAAACGAGCACGCCGATGAAATTCCACGTACCCGACCAGACCACCGCGATGTTCGGTGTCAGCGAGTGCGTATAGATGACGGTTGCGACGGCGTTGGCGGTGTCGTGAAAGCCGTTGACGAACTCGAATCCGAGCGCGATCAGAAGCGCGACGCCAAGCAGAAAGTAAGGTAGTGCGGAACTCATCCGGACGGACTCGAGATCGGTCGCCAGATGCAATCCGACATAACCGACGCCGCCGATGAGAATGAAGAGGAAAACGAGGAGACTGGTGCGGCGCGCGCGTTCGCTCACGCCGCCTTGCTGGGGAAATGCAACATCCGGCATGATCGCCTCGCGCGTTTACCGTAGCGGTGCAAAGCATACGTTCGGCCGACCTTGCCGACTGTGAATCTTTTGTGTCAACACCTCGCGTAAAACTTTCGCCATGCGCAGGCGAGAGCCGTGCCGTCGCCGCGAGAACGATTTCATCGGGAAAAGTCCGCGCTGTCATACGAGTGACATTCTGCATGTCTATGTTTCCGGCCAGCACGCCCACCGAATGACGGCGAAAACTGCCGGCGCACGAACGAAACCGAAATATAAAAGAAGCGTCGTGCGATATAAGTGCATACCGAGAGACGATGACACTGAACTTCGACCCAGCGCTTGTTCGCAAGAGCCTGAGCGGTTCGCTCAGCCCTTACTCCGGCGAGTCACGCGCGCGCGTGTCCGATCCGTACGCCCTTCGCGATCAGCCCGTCGCCGATGCTTTCATCATGCTGACCGCCCCGCTCGCAAGCGAAGCATTCCAGCAGACGGAACTGATGGCCGAGCGTACCGACATCGAACTGCTGGAACGGCTGCGTTCGACGCTGAGCCGGCTGCGCGCAATATGGTGGGCGTTCGAACCGCTGCTCGACGAGAAGGAAGCGCGCGTGGTGCGCAAGCGCTTCAAACGTCTCGCGGACATCGCGGGCGAGCCGCATGAACTCGATGCGGCGTGCGATCTCCTCTCGCATGCCAACGAGGATTGCATGCGCCTCGGGCCGGTCGTGCGCACGCTGCGGCTGGAGCGTCGCGACGCATCGGCGATGAGTTGCGTCACGCTGCGCAAGGCGCACGTCGATGTATTGCTGCGTCGCGCGCTCGCGGATGCGCGGCGGCGTCTCGAGGCGCGCGGCGAGGATCGCACGCTGGAAGAGTTCGCGCGCCAGCGCGTCTCGCTCGCCGATGACATGCTCAGCAAGCGGGAACATCGGGCGTCGAAGATGAAGCGCGTGGATGCGAAGACCTTGCGCAGCATCGAGGAAGCGGCGACGAAACTGCAGTGCCTGCTCGAAATGTTCGCGCCGGTGCTGGAACGCGGGCATCGGCACACGATGACGCATCTGCTCGCGGCACAGTCCGCGCTCGTGCGACTCCACGACGTGCTCGCGAGCGAGGCGGTCCTGCGACGTGTCGCGCGGGCGCTGAACGACAAGGACGCCATCGACGAAGCGGCGCGCTGGCTCGACAAGACGGCCCGCGACGAATCGCGCGCGGCGCTCAAGCGTCTGCGCTCGCTGCCTCATTCCGTCTGACGCGCGCGCAAGCCGGTCCCTCCTTTCGTCCATCTGCGCTCCCTCCTTCGGTTGGCAGCCGTCATCCGGGTGTTGCGACTGCGGTCGCACAGGCATCCTGAACGCATGGCTGCCGCTCACAGCGACGCCTTCCGTCATCGATATCCGCAGAGAGGATTCGCCATGTACTTCGGGACACTTGTCACGCGGGCGCGCGACGATCAGGAAAACGCAACCTGGCAGCGCGACATGGACGCGTCGCGCACGGTCACGCAGGGTCGCTGGAGCGCGTTCTGGCGCGCGTTCGTGCGGCTTTTTGCGTGAGCGAGCGCATCCGAAGGTAAAGGATCGTCGCGTGCCGAGGTAATCGGATTTGTCCGAGCGTTTTTTAATGCTTGAGCGGCTTAAATGCGGACCTTCTGTTTTTACAAGAGCCTGAAAAATGAAGGAACTGCAGATTTCTGTCGATGCGAACGGCTACGCGACGCTCTCGCAATCGGTGCAGATCAGCGAGCATTGCGCGAGTCGCGCTCGCCTTGGTTTCGAACAGATCTGCGCATATCCCGGATCGATGCGCCGCGACATCCAGAATCTGACCGCCCAGATGATTCTCTCCTTTCACTGAGCTTTTCCATCTCGCTCCATGCCGCGAATGACATCGTTTCGCGGTGCCTTATCGTTCCAGAACTACATCACAACCATGCGAACACCCAGCGTTATTCTGACGACGGTCACCGTTGCGCTCTTTTCGAGCGCCTCGCCCGCCTGCGCGAGATACATAGAGCAGTGGATGTCGAGCGCGGAGATCGCTCACACTCAGCCAAAGTCTGCTGCACCGCAGAAAACCAGGAAGGCGGCGCATAAGGCACCGGTTCAGACCGCGGTCACCACGGCGGACGACGATCCTATCGCCGGGTTCGCCCGAAAGCCGGTACGCCATTGAGCGATCTTGAAATTGAAAGGTTTATCGCTCGCATAACGCGACTTATCCGATTCCTTTCTGGCGCGTATCGACTATCCTTCTGAATGTCGTAAGAGGTGGGTTGCATGGGCCGCTGCGCCCTGCCATGTGCGAGAGTTCATCGAGCATTATTAGAGGCGCAGCCATACCGGCGCCCACTACTCTTACGACATCCCTTCCTGCCTTTCCCCTTTTCTTCACTCGCGCGCTTGCCGTGCTGCGAATCTTGCGCGGTCGGTTTTATATAGTTATCCGAAATTTTGACTGCGTGAATCGTCGATGAACCCGGTTCGCGACGGCGGTGACGGCTTAGGAAAATGATGAAAGTGCGCGGGGTTCTGAAGTCGAAATCAGACGATCATCGAAACGGCGGCGCTCGACGTTTCGTCGCCACGCCAATCGACAATGCGCAACATCGAATATCAATCGCGCATAAAAAAGCCCTTGAAGATCAAGGGCTTGAGATTCTGGCGGAGAGAGGGGGATTCGAACCCCCGATAGGTTTTACCCTATACACGCTTTCCAGGCGTGCGACTTAAACCACTCATCCATCTCTCCGGAAGACCGCGATTATACCAACTTCCCGCGTGTGCGCCAGCCCCTACGGATGACGAATGTAATCGACGAGCGCCCGCGTGTACGCATCCGGTTTGCGATCGACAAGGCTCACTGCGATCGCCACCGCGAAGCCCGCCGGCACACCGAACACGCCCGAGCTGATCGGCTCGATGCCGAACCAGCGCGGCCCCGCGAAGCCCGTCAGTTGCACGAAGAACGGATACGTCGACACGATGTAATACACGCACACGACGAGCCCCGCGATCATCCCCGCGACGACGCCGCGCTGTGTCGTCCGCTTCCAGAACACGCCGAGCACGAGCGCCGGAAAGAGACTCGACGCCGCAAGAGAAAACGCCGCGCCGACGAGAAACAGAATGTTGCCCGCATTGAGCGACGCCACATACGACGCGAGCAACGCGACGCCGAGCAGCAGAATCTTGGAGATCGTCACGCGCCGCTGACTGGACGCGCGACGATCGACCATGCAGTAGTACACATCGTGCGACAACGCATTGGCGATCGTGAGCAGCAGGCCGTCCGCCGTCGAGAGCGCAGCAGCCAGCGCGCCCGCCGCGATCAGACCGGAGATCACATACGGCAGTCCGGCGATCTCGGGAGCCGCGAGCACCACCATGTCCGGCTGCATCTGGATGCCGGCCCAGCGCACGATGCCGTCGCCGTTCACGTCGCTGATGCGGATCAGATACGGCTCCACGCGCCGCCATTGCGTGACCCACTGCGGCAGATCCGCGAAGCGATGACCGACGAGTCCCGTCAATATCTCGTGTTTGATGAGCACCGCGAGCACCGGCACCGTCAAATAGAACAGCGCGACGAAGAACAGCGTCCAGCCGACCGAACGCCGCGCGGACGACACCGACGTCGTCGTGTTATAGCGCGTGAGAATGTGCGGCAGGCTCGCCGTGCCGATCGACAAACACAGGAGCAGCGACAAAAAGTTCACCTGATGCAGCCGCGGACTCTCGTCGCCGGACGAGCCGGGCGCGAACGCCTCGGTCATCGGCACGGGCGCGGCGACGCGCTCAATCAATGCATCGCGTTCGCGCGACCATTTGGCTTGCGCATCGGCGGGATCGCGCGGAAAGGCCGCGAGCTCGCGCTCACGCTCGTTGATCTCGCGCAGCGGACCGTTGTGCCGCCGCAATTCGGCGATCTCGGCGACGAGGCGCGCGTGCTCGTCGTGGAACGAACGCGGCAGCGCATCGATGCGCTGCTGAATCTGCGCGGCCTGACGCTGAAAATCGGCGCGCACGCGCGCTTCATCGGGCGAGACGGCGACCGCGCGTTCGAGCGCTTCGACGCGCTCCATCACGCGTCCATAGTTGAATTGCGGAAACCAGCCGAGCCCTTCGCGATGGGCGATCATCGACACGGGAATCAGCATCGCGCTGATGAGGATGATGTATTGCGCGACCTGCGTCCATGTCACCGCGCGCATGCCGCCGAGAAACGAGCACACGAGAATGCCCGCGAGCCCACAAAAGATGCCGATCGAAAACTCGATGCCGATGAAGCGCGACGCGATCAGGCCGATGCCCTGAATCTGCGCGACGAGATACACGAACGAACAGAGAATCGCCGCGACGGCCGCGAGCGCGCGCACCAGATTGCTGGAAAAGCGCGTGCCGAGAAAATCGGGAATCGTGTAGCGCGCGAGCTTGCGCACGTAAGGCGCGAGCAGGAAAGCGACGAGGCAGTAGCCGCCCGTCCAGCCCATCACGTACGCGAGGCCATCGTAGCCGCTCGCGTAGATCGATCCCGCGAGACCGATGAACGACGCGGCCGAAAGCCAGTCGGCGGCGGTCGCCATGCCATTGAACGCGGACGGCACGCGCCGCCCCGCCACGTAGTATTCGACGAGATCGGATGTGCGCGACAAAAGTCCGATCACCGCATACACCGCGATCGGCACGAACAGAAACACGTAGCCGATCCACATGCCCGGCCCCGTCGTGCGCTCGATGCGCTCCATTAGAAAGATGAAAAGCAGAAAGCCGAGCGTGTAGAGCGTGTAGTAAAGGATCAGCCGGTTCGTGAGCTTCATGCTTCGTCGCCCTGTTCCGAGCGGGCGGCACGCAAAAGGCGCGCATCGGCGACTTGCATCAGCACGATATAGACGAGGATCAGCGCGACGTAGACGAGAATCGCGCCCTGCGCGCCGAAGTAGAACGGCAGCGGAAAGCCCGCGACGCGCACATGCTCGAAGCGTTGCGCGAAAAGCGGCAGACCGAAGGAGACGATGAAGCCGATCGTCATCAGCACGGCGATCAGCGCGAGGTTGAAGCGCCAGTAGCGCCGATGCGCACGCGCCATCGCCGCCGATACGGGCGGCGGTGAGGCGGGCGTCGGGCTGGAGAAATCGGACATGCGGCTTTTTAACAAAACCGCATGGCATCGGCAATAAGGATCGACCGCGCCCGCTTCGGGCAGCGGCCGGCGCAGGATCAGCGCGCTTCGCCGAGCTGATCGAGGATCGCGGGATTCTCGAGCGTCGAGACGTCCTGCGTGATTTCCTCGCCCTTCGCGAGCGAGCGCAAGAGACGGCGCATGATCTTGCCCGAGCGCGTCTTCGGCAGATTCTCGCCGAAGCGGATGTCCTTAGGCTTCGCGATCGGACCGATTTCCTTGCCGACCCAGTTGCGCAGCTCGGTCGCGATCTGTTTCGCTTCGTCGCCTTCCGGACGCGTGCGCTTCAGCACGACGAACGCGACCACGGCTTCACCCGTCGTATCGTCCGGCCGGCCGACGACCGCCGCTTCCGCGACCATCGGATTGGCGACCAGCGCCGACTCGATTTCCATCGTGCCGAGACGGTGACCGGAGACGTTCAGCACGTCGTCGATACGGCCCATGATCGTGAAGTAGCCGGTTTCCTTGTCGCGAACCGCGCCGTCGCCGGCGAGATAGAGCTTGCCGCCGAGTTCCTCGGGGAAGTAGCTCGTCTGATAGCGCTTCGGATCGCCCCACACGTTGCGCAACATCGACGGCCACGGACGTTTGACGACCAGAATGCCGCCCTGCCCGTTCGGCACGTCCTGACCGGTTTCATCGACGATCGCGGCCATGATGCCCGGCAGCGGCAGCGTGCACGAACCCGGCACGAGCGGCGTCGCGCCCGGCAGCGGCGTGATCATGTGGCCGCCGGTCTCGGTCTGCCACCACGTATCGACGATCGGGCATTGACCCTTGCCGACGTTCTCGTGATACCACATCCACGCTTCCGGATTGATCGGCTCGCCGACGGTGCCGAGAATGCGCAGCGTCGACAGGTCGTAGCTCTTCGGATGCACCTTCTCGTCCGCTTCCGATACCTTGATGAGCGAGCGGATGGCCGTGGGCGCCGTGTAGAAAATCGTGACCTTGTGGCGGTCGATCATTTCCCAGAAGCGGCCCGCGTGCGGATACGTCGGCACGCCTTCGAACATGACTTGCGTCGCGCCGATCGCGAGCGGCCCGTACGCGATATAGCTATGGCCCGTGATCCAGCCGATGTCCGCCGTGCACCAGAAGATGTCGCCCGGCTTCATGTCGAAGGTCCACTTCATCGTCTGCGCAGACCACAGCAGGATGCCCGCCGTGCTGTGCTGCACGCCCTTCGGCTTGCCCGTCGAGCCCGACGTATAGAGGATGAAGAGCGGATGCTCCGCGCTCACCCACTCCGGCTCGCACGTCGCCGATTCGTTTTCGACGATCTCGTGCAGCCACACGTCGCGGCCTTCGGTCCATGCGACCTTGCCGCCCGTGCGCCGATACACGATGACGTCCTTCACTTTTTCGCAGCCGCCGGCCGCGAGCGCTTCATCGGCGATGCTCTTCAGCGGCAACGCCTTGCCACCGCGCATCTGCTCGTCGGCAGTGATGAGCGCGACCGCGCCGACATCGACGAGACGTTCATTGAGCGACTTCGACGAGAAGCCGCCGAACACCACCGAATGCGTCGCGCCGATGCGCACGCACGCCTGCATCGCGACGACGCCTTCCACCGACATCGGCAGATAGATCACGACGCGGTCGCCCTTCTTCACGCCGCGCTTCCTGAGCGCATTGGCGAGGCGCGAGACGCGTTCGAGCAGATCCTGATAGGTGACGTTGGTGACGGTGCCGTCGTCGGCTTCGAAGATGATCGCGTTATCGTTGCCGCGGCCCGCTTCGACGTGACGGTCGAGACAGTTGTACGACGCGTTGAGTTCGCCGTCCTCGAACCACGTATAGAACGGCGCTTTCGATTCATCCAGCACCTTGGTGAACGGCTTGTGCCAGGTGAGCGTCTCGCGTGCGACGCGTGCCCAGAAGCCTTCGTAATCGCGCTCTGCTTCCGCTGCCAGCGCCTTGTAGGCGTCCATGCCGGAGATTGCCGCACCCGACGTTGCCTTGGCTGACGGCGGGAACACACGTTTTTCCTGAAGAACCGATTCGATCGCAGACATCGACAACCTCTCCTGATGGTGTTTCCAAAATCCGGCGGCGCGCGCATCGCTGAATGGGCTGCGTGCGCCGCATGTTTATGAGGTTCGAACGCGGGAAGCGTGCGGCGTTCCCGTATCCAACCTTGTCTCCGTTGAACCGTGCCGGGCGGCACGAAAAGCATGTCAGGGCACATTCGGCCGCCCATGACATCCTGCATTGAATTCAAGATAAGCCGTTCAACTTACCCGCTTCTTACGTGGCCGGCCCAATGGGCACGGGGTATACACGGAGTCCACGCGGCTTCTACAATGCGTCCCCACAATCGTAACTGAACTACCCACGCGGTATCCAGCTTGAATCGCTACGCCCTATTACTCATCGGCTCCATGCTGCTCGTCGGAAGCAACGTCGGCATCGGCAAGTCGATCGTCGCTTCCGTTCCCGTTCCGCTCTTCGCGCTGCTGCGCTTCGTGATCGCGCTCGCGGTGCTCTGGCCGCTGTTGCGCTGGTCGAAGATGAAGCGCGTCGCGCTCGGCGAGTGGGTCAATCTTTTCCTGCAGGCATTGTTCGGCACATTTGGTTTCACGTTGCTGATGCTGGGCGGCGTCGCGCGCACGAGCGCGGTCGCGGCGGGCGTCATCACGAGCACGATTCCGGCCGTGGTCGCGCTCTTCGCGTGGATCTTCCTGAAGGAGAAGCCGGGCGGACGCGCGTTCGCGTCCATCGGACTGGCGATCGCGGGCGTGCTCGTCATCAATGTCGCTCAGGCCGGCGACACGGGCGCGAGCTCCTTGCCCGGCAATCTGATGGTGCTCGGCGCGGTGTGCTGCGAATCGCTCTATGTGATCCTGTCGCGCCGTCTCACGCAGACTTTGCCCGCCATCGACATCTGCGCGTACACACACGCCATCGGTCTGCTGCTGATGCTGCCCGTCGGGGCGGCTTCGCTCGCGCAGTTCGACTGGACCAGCGTCGCCTGGGACACGTGGGCGCTCGTCCTGTGGTATGGACTCTCCGCCAGCATCTTCTCGTTCTGGCTGTGGATGAAAGGCATCCGCCACGTCGACGGCAGTCTCGCCGGCGTGTTCTGCGCCGTGCTGCCGGTGGCGGCGGCGCTCTACGGCATCGCTTTCCTCGACGAGCGGCCGACGCTCGCGCACGGCGTCGCGCTCGCGTGTGTCGTGACGGGCATCGCGCTCGCGAGTTTCAAATCGCGCGCCACCGGAACCGTGCCGAGGGAAACGGGTGTTTAGAAACAGCTAGGCCGTTCCTCAGCGGATTCTGAAAGCTTTCGGCAGGCCCGCGCGGCGACGCGCTACAATAGCGGGCTTCCTGACACCGCAATTGCGCTCAAACGCGCGTTTGCCGGCGCATCGTACGTTTTTCTTCGTCATATTCGCCCGTCATCATTTCCGGTCCGATCCACCTCGACTGAAAAGCCGCCCATGTCCGCTCCCAAGCATTCTTCCGCCTCGCCCTCTCAGCCCGGCTCGATGAAAGTGCTGCCGAAAGTCATCTTCATGAGCCGCTGGCTGCAGGTCCCGCTCTATCTGGGCCTGATCGTCGCGCAAGCCGTCTACGTCGTGTTGTTCCTGAAGGAAGTGTGGCACCTCGTCACGCACGCGATGACGCTCGACGAAACCAACATCATGCTCGTCGTCCTCGGCCTGATCGACGTGGTCATGATCTCGAATCTGCTCATCATGGTGATCGTCGGCGGGTATGAGACCTTCGTGTCGCGCCTCGGCGTGGAAGGCCATCCCGACGAGCCCGAATGGCTCGATCACGTCAACGCGGGCGTGCTGAAAGTGAAGCTGTCGATGGCGCTCATCAGCATCTCGTCGATCCATCTGCTGAAAACCTTCATCAACCCCGACCAGCACACGTTCTACGGAGTGATGTGGCAGGTGATCATCCACGTCGCCTTCCTCGTTTCCGCGCTCATCATGGCGTATGTCGACCGGCTGACCACGCATACGCATCCGACGCACTTTCACAGCGAAACCGTCGCGCCCCGCAGCGCCCTCGACTGAAGCGTCCGACAGAACGCGCACAAATAATTTCGTCCCCCAGAGCCCAAGCCATGACAGTCATCAAGCAGGAAGACCTGATTCAGAGCATCGCCGATTCGCTGCAGTACATCAGCTACTACCATCCGCTCGACTATATTCAGGCGCTCGGCCGCGCCTACGAGCTGGAAGAGAGCCCCGCCGCGAAGGACGCGATCGCGCAGATCCTGACCAACAGCCGCATGTGCGCCGAAGGCAAGCGCCCGATCTGCCAGGACACGGGCATCGTCACGGTGTTCGTGAAAGTCGGCATGGATGTGCGCTGGGACGGTGCGACGATGTCGGTCACCGACATGATCAACGAAGGCGTGCGCCGTGGTTACCTGAACCCGGACAACGTGCTGCGCGCATCGATCGTGAGTCCGCCCGAAGGCGGCCGCAAGAACACGAAGGACAACACGCCGGCGGTGATCCACTACGAGATCGTGCCGGGCGACAAGGTCGACGTCCAGGTCGCGGCCAAGGGCGGCGGCTCGGAGAACAAGTCGAAGTTCGCGATGCTGAATCCGTCGGATTCGATCGTCGACTGGATCCTGAAGACCGTGCCGACGATGGGCGCCGGCTGGTGCCCGCCGGGGATGCTCGGCATCGGCATCGGCGGCACCGCTGAAAAGGCGATGGTCATGGCGAAGGAATCGCTGATGGACCCGATCGACATTCAGGACATCATCGCGCGCGGCCCGCAGGACTGGATCGAAGAGCTGCGCGTGGAACTGCACGAGAAAGTGAACGCGCTCGGTATCGGCGCGCAAGGTCTCGGCGGCCTCGCGACCGTGCTCGACGTGAAGATCATGGCAGCGCCGACGCACGCGGCATCGAAGCCGGTCGCGATCATCCCGAACTGCGCGGCCACGCGCCACGCGCACTTCACGCTCGACGGCTCGGGCGCAGCGAAGCTCGAAGCGCCGCCGCTCGACGCATGGCCGAAGGTCACCTGGGCGCCGAACACGGAAACCAGCAAGCGCATCGACCTGAACACGCTGACGCCGGAAGAAGTCGCTTCGTGGAAGCCGGGGCAGACGCTGCTCCTGTCGGGCAAGATGCTGACGGGCCGCGACGCCGCGCACAAGCGCATCGCCGACATGCTCGCCAAGGGCGAAAAGCTGCCGGTCGATTTCACGAACCGCGTGATCTATTACGTCGGCCCGGTCGATCCGGTGCGCGACGAAGCCGTCGGACCGGCAGGCCCGACCACGGCCACGCGCATGGACAAGTTCACCGAGATGATGCTCGCGCAAACCGGCCTCATCTCGATGATCGGCAAGGCCGAGCGCGGCCCGGTCGCGATCGAGGCCATCAAGAATCACAAGGCCGCATATCTGATGGCGGTCGGCGGCGCGGCGTATCTCGTGTCGAAGGCAATTCGCGCGGCGAAGGTGCTCGCGTTCGAAGATCTCGGCATGGAAGCGATCTACGAATTCGACGTGCAGGACATGCCGGTGACGGTCGCCGTCGATTCGAGCGGCACCTCGGTCCACAAGACCGGTCCCGCCGAATGGCAGGCGAAGATCGGCAAGATTCCGGTCGCGACGGCTTGATCGCTGCTTAATGGCGGTTTATTACCGCTAGAGACTGATAGGAGCCGGGCAATCCGCCCGGCTCTTTTCTTTCGAACGTCGCTAGTCGAGAAAGGTTTTCATTCTCAGTTTCGTCTGAAACAAAAAATTTCTACTCAACCTTGGCATTGTCACGCTCAAGGTTTATCTTTTCAGAAGCCCCACGTTAAGAACAGGACACGAAATCATGCAAGGCGACGCGAAAGTCATCGAATATCTGAATTCGCAGTTGAAGAACGAACTGACTGCGATCAATCAATACTTCCTGCACGCCCGGATGTATCAGCACTGGGGCCTCGAGAAGCTCAACAAGCACGAATACGACGAATCGATCGGCGAAATGAAGCATGCCGACTGGCTCATCCAGCGCGTATTCATGCTCGACGGCCTGCCGAATCTGCAGGACCTGCACAAATTGCTGATCGGCGAAGAAACCAAGGAAATCCTCGAATGCGATCTGAAGCTCGAGCAGATTTCCCAGTCGACCTGCAAGGAAGCCATCGCGTATTGCGAGTCGGTACGTGACTTCGTGTCGCGCGAAATCTTCGAAAAGATTCTGCATGACACCGAAGAGCACATCGACTGGCTGGAAACGCAGCTCGATCTGATCGACAAGGTCGGCATCCAGAATTATCAGCAAACCATGATGGGCGATCACGAGTAATCGCATGCCCGGAGCAGTGCCTTCCCTGAAGCCGAACGAGCGTGCCTCGTCAGACGCGAGCGCGCCGGTCGGCATTTTCGATTCCGGTCTCGGCGGGCTGTCGGTGCTGCGCGCCGTTCGCGCGACGCTGCCGCACGAACGCCTGATCTACGTCGCCGATTCGCGTTATGCGCCCTACGGCGAGCGTGACGACGACTTCATCGTCGACCGTGCGATGGCGATCGGCGAATGGCTGGTCGGACAAGGCGCGAAGGCGCTCGTCGTCGCGTGCAACACGGCCACCGCACAGTCGATCGCGCTCGTGCGCGAGCGCCTGCCTATTCCGCTCGTCGGCGTCGAGCCGGGGGTGAAACCTGCGGCGGCGGTGTCGAAGTCGCGCGTGGTCGGCGTGCTCGCAACGGCCGTCACATTGCGCTCCGCGCGCTTTCAGTCGCTGCTCGATCGTTATGCGGGCGATTGCCGCTTCATCTGTCAGGCAGGACACGGGCTGGTTCAGGCGGTCGAGCGTTGCGACACATCGTCGCTGGCGCTGATGGCGCTGCTGGAAAGCTATATCGCGCCCATGCTCGACGCCGGCTCGGACACGCTCGTGCTCGGCTGCACGCACTACCCCTTTCTCGATCGCGCGATCCGCGATATCGCCGGGGAGCGGCTGCAGATCGTCGATACGAGTGTCGCCATCGCGCGGCAGCTCGATCGTCTGCTGGACGCTCACGCGCTGAAGAACGTCGCCGCGCCGCCCGACACCCTGCCGCGCTTCTATTCCACCGCCGACGGCGATTCCCAGCGTCAGCTCGCCGCGGCCCTGCTGCAACTCGATGCCAAAGTCGAGCACGTCGACATCCCTTCGCGCCGCACGCGCCTCGCTGAACCCGACATCGTCTGAGGGTTTTTCACGCGCGCCGCCGCTCTTGCTGCGCGCTTTCCCCCGCCAGGCAAGGCTCTCTAGCAATAACCCCGCTAACTTGCGCGCTCTGTTACAAAAAACACCGAGCCTCGCTTGCAAACGCGCCAATACCGAATGATAATAATTCGCATTAACGCTAACTATTGCGAACGATCATGATTGTCTGTGTCTGCAAGTCAGTGTCCGACCGGAAGATTCGAACCGCCATCGCCGAAGGAGTGGATACCTTCGACGAGTTGCAATTCGAGCTCGGCGTCGCGCTGTGCTGCGGAAAGTGTGAGGAAAGCGTTCGCGATGTGATGGCACAAAGCGGCGTCTGCGCCTCGCGCTGCGGCGTCGAGCATCGCGAGCATGTCGCGCCGCTCACGTTCTACGAGCGTCAAGCCGCCTGAAGCAACTCGCGCAGCCGCTGCGCCGCGCACAACCGGCGGCGCCCGTCGTTCTCCAGCGGCGCCGTCAGGTCGTTTTCTCGCCTCCAGCAAGCCACGTTACCTTCGAAGTTCCGGTCACTTTTAGCTAGCCGCGCAATCCTTTACCCCTGGAGGGAAAGATGGAACTGCTGATCGGCTTCGTGGCCACCCTGTTTATCTCCCTGCTTATTTTCCGAAAATGACGTCGTCTGGTTTCTTCCGCACCGTGCCTGCGCAGTCGCTGGACCTCGAGTTGGAAAGCAGCGTTTTCAGCAAGCATTCACGCAGTATTGCAAGCAGCCAATAACAATGCAGTCCCCGACCACTACTCCCGCCGCATTTCAGACAGCGCCAGCATCGAACGCCAATCCGCGCGTCATCGCGGCGTGCGCCGCTGTCGTCGTCATTCACGCCGCGCTACTGGGCGTCGCGCTGACGATGCGCCATGAGCCGCTGCCGCGCCCGATCGAAGCCAAATCGATCACGGCGCAACTGATCAGCGAAACGCCGCAACCCGCGCCGCAGCCGGTCGCCGTCGAAACGCCGCCGCCCAAGCCAGTTCCGCAGCCCGTTCCGAAGCCGCAGCCCAAGCCGAAGGTCAAACCGAAGATCGAGCCGAAGCCCACGCCGATGCCGGTCACCGAGGCGCCATCGCAAATCGCCGCGCCCGAGCCGACGCCGCCCGCGCCTGCCCAACCCGCACCGCCGCCTGCCGCGCCCGCCATCGGCAAGCCGAGCATGGATCTCGCCGCGCCGAAGAATGTCGCGCGCCTCAGTTGTAACATCGCGCAGCCAGACTATCCGGCGACAGCCAAACGCCGCGGCGAAACCGGCACGGCCGTCGTTCGTCTGACGGTGGGGCTGTCGGGCAAGATCGAAAACATCACGCTGCAAAAGAGCAGCGGTTCGTCGCGGCTCGATGACGCGGCGCTCGAAGCGGTACGCGGCAGCGCGTGCAGCCCGTACAAGGAAAATGGCGAAGCGATTCGCGCGACCGCCACGGTGCCATTCGTTTTCAGTCTGAACGACTGATCGATTTTTTTAGATACAAGGAAGGAAAGAGAAAATGGAAAACTACGGGATTGCGCACGTCTGGGCGCAAGGCGACTTCGTGACGCGGGGCATCGCGCTCGCACTCGTCATCATGTCGGTGCTTTCGTGGACGGTGATCGTCGTAAAGGCGTGGAATGTCGTGCGCCTGAAGCGCCTGACCAAGAACGCCGAACAGGCGTTCTGGCATTCCGACGACTTCAGCGACGGCATCAAGAAGCTCGGCAGCCAGTCGTCGAGCCCGGCGGACAACCCGTTCCTCGCGCTCGCGCTCGCCGGACAGGAAGCCGCCGACCATCATCACCAGACGCAGCCGCATCTGCACGACCGCATGGACGTGTCGGACTGGATAACGCGCTGCCTCAAGGACGTGATGGACGAAGGCGTCGGCCGCATGCAGTCGGGTCTCGCGATTCTCGCGTCGATCGGTTCCACGTCGCCGTTCGTCGGCCTGTTCGGCACGGTCTGGGGCATCTATCACGCGCTGCTGACCATCGGCGCGACGGGCCAGACCTCGATCGATCAGGTTGCCGGTCCGGTCGGCGAATCGCTCATCATGACCGCGTTCGGCCTCTTCGTCGCGATTCCGGCGGTGCTCGGCTACAACGCCCTCACCCGCGCGAACAAGGGCATCGTCACGAAACTGAACCGCTTCGCGCACGGCCTGCACGCATTCTTCGTCACGGGCTCGAAACTCTCGTCGACCAAGCGCGCGACGAACGGCTCGACCGACAGCCTGCGTCTCGCGACGCGCGCCTCGTAAGTCCGGGAGACTCGCAATGGCCATGAGCCCTTTCGCCGGAGACGAAGACGACGGCATGATGAGCGAAATCAACATGACGCCGCTCGTCGACGTCATGCTGGTTCTCCTGATCATCTTCCTCGTCACGATTCCGGCCATGCATCACGCGGTCAAGATCGACCTGCCGCACGCGAGCAGCCAGCCGCAAGACGAGAAGCCCGCGCACGTGAATATCGCGATCAAGGCCGACGGCACGACGCTGTGGGACGATCAGCCGATCGACGAAGCGACGCTCAATGCGCGCATCGCGCAGGCCTCGCAGCAGAATCCGCAGCCGGAGATTCATCTGCGCGCGGACCGTCAGGTGGCGTACGAGAAGGTCGCCGATCTGATGTCGGCGGCGCAGGCAGGTGGACTGACGAAGATCGGTTTCGTCACGGAGCCTAAGAGCGGCAAATAAGGCGGCAAATAAGCGCTCGCGCAAGCCTCAAAAGTAAAAGGCCTTCATCGTCAGATGAAGGCCTTTTTTCGTGCGCACTCGGCGCATTCGGGTGAGGCGGTCACTTCGGGTTCGAATAGCCAGAGCCAGAAGTTCCGTCACATGCGGCAGCCGTGGTCGACACGGACAGCGCAATCAACCCTATCAGGCTAACTATCAGAGCAGCCGTGAGTTTTCGCATAAGGAGCTCCTTAGCGAAGGAGGTTTCAATATACCGCTGCGATGAGGGACGTTCAATTGAATCTGACCATCGCAAACGCGCGCTTCAATGTCATAAACCAATGACAAACGCGGATGCGGTCAAACTGTTTCCCGTTCCGGCGTTTCCTGAACAGGACATTCTCCGGGGAAGCGCTGACCGCTACCTATCGACTCGACGAGAAAATCCACGAAAGCGCGCACTGCAGGGACCATGCCCTGGCGCGACAGGAAGACCGCATAGAGTTGCGGCGACGGAAACGTCCAGCCCGGCATCACCGGCGAGAGTTGCCCCGTTCGCAGCGGCGCGCCGTACATCATCTCGGGCAACGCCGCGATGCCGACACCGCGCATCACGGCTTCGCGGATCATCGACAGGTCTGCCGTGACGAGCCGCGGCTCGTGCTCAAACTCGTGGCGCGTGCCGTCCGGCGCAATCAGGCGATAGACGTGGCGGCCATCGGCGGAAGGCGTGTCGATCGTGTCGTACTGGGCGAGCTCGGCGGGCGTCATCGGCGGCGCGTTCGACTTCAGGAGCGACGGCGCCGCAACCAGCATCTGCTCCGTGCGCCACAGCGGCCGCGCGACGACGTTCGAACTCGCGGGTGGCTCCGAGCGCACGCGCAGCGCGACATCGATGGCATCCTCGAACAGATCGACGACACGATTCGTCACGCGCAGCACGACGCGCACTTCCGGATAACGATGCATGAAATCCGGCATCACTGCGGAGAGAAACGTCTGCGCGATCGTCACGGGCACGCTCACGCGCACGGTGCCGCGCGGCGAATCGCGCAGGCTCTGCACGACGTTGACGGCCGCCTGGGCCTCCGCGAGCATCGCCTGGCAATGCTGGTAGAAGAGCTGTCCGGCTTCGGTCAGCGCGAGCTTGCGTGTCGAGCGCTGCAACAGGCGCACGCCGAGCGACGCTTCGAGCTCAGACACGCGCCGCGACAGACGCGACTTCGAGATGCCGAGCACGCGCTCCGCAGCCGAAAATCCGCCGTGCTCGACGACGTGCGAGAAATACATCAGATCGTTCAGATCATGCGAGTCGGCTTTCATGGTCGCTCGTGAAGACAAGAATTCGGGTTGACGCCGTCGTTATCGCCAGCGCGACAATCCATTGCGCGGCAGCGTCTTTTACCGTGAAACGCGGCCCATATAATAGACCTGTGTTTCAGATTTATCGCTATTCCCCTATTTCCGCATACGCGACACGAGGCAACCATGTCCACCAGCCGCAGCATCGAACGCATCATTCCGGCGACCCGCACTGTCGAAGGCGGCGGATTTGTCGTGCATCGCCCGTTTCCGACCCGTCTTCTGATGGATTTCGACCCGTTCCTTCTCCTAGACGAAATGGGCCCCGCCGATTACGCGCCCGGCGAGGCGAAGGGCGCGCCCGACCACCCGCATCGCGGTTTCGAGACCGTGACGTACATGCTCGAAGGCGAGTTCGGCCACAAGGACTCGGCGGGTCATTCGGGCACGCTGCGCCCCGGCGACGTGCAATGGATGACCGCAGGCGCGGGCGTCGTGCATAGCGAGATGCCGGCCGAGGACTTCACGCGCCGTGGCGGCCGCGTGCACGGCCTGCAGCTCTGGGTGAACCTGCCGCAGCGCGACAAGATGATCGCGCCGCACTATCAGGAGATTCCGTCGGCGCAGATTCCTGTCGCGACCAGCGAAGATGGCAAGGTCAGCATGAAGGTGATCGCGGGCGAGGCGCTCGGCGTGAAGGCGGCGATCGAAACTCGCACGCCGATTCTGTATCAACACTTTTCGCTGAAACCGGGCGCGTCGATCGAGCTGACCGTGCCACGCGATTACCGCGTCTTCGCCTATCCGCTGTCGGGCACCGCGCTGTATGGTCCGCAAAGCCAGCCGGTGCGCGCGCAGCAGATGGTGATCTTTCGCGACGACAGCGATACGATCGTGCTCGCCGCCAGCGATGAGCCCGTCGAACTGCTTCTGATCGGCGGCGTGCCGCTGAAGGAACCGGTCGTGCGCTACGGCCCGTTCGTGATGAACACGGAGGACGAGATCCGTCAGGCGGTGGTCGACTATCAGGCGGGCCGGATGGGCGCGATCACGCACTGAGCGTCCTCGCCGACGTACCAGCGCGCATTCGACGAGACGGTGCGGCATGAACGGACACATTGCGTCACAATGACCGTTCTTGCCGCGCCGTTTTTCGTCATTCTTGCAGTCCCTCTCAAAACAAGGAGCAACGCATGGCCGGACCTTCCGTGACCGCCGACATCGGCAATATCGACTATCAAGTCCGTCTCGCAGATGGCACGCATTCATGGATCGCCGACGAGCCGGCAAGCCTCGGCGGCGGCGATACGGGACCGGAACCGGCGTCGCTGCTGCTGTCGAGTCTCGGCGCGTGCACGTCCATCACACTGAAGATGTACGCGAAGCGCAAGGAATGGCCGCTGGAAGGCGTCCATGTCGAGTTGTCGATGAAAAGCACCGCGGAAGGTACGAACATCGATCGCCGCATCTCGCTCCAGGGTGCGTTGTCCGATGAACAGCGGGAACGGCTTTTGCAAATTGCCAATGCGTGCCCGATCCACAAGGTCCTGTCCGGCGCGATTCGCATCGACTCCGGTCTCACGCCGCAGTGATGCATCGCGGGCACCACGAACGTCCAAGGAAACGTCGTCTTGAATTTCGAACACCTGATCCAGATCAACGATCCGCTCAACCCGCTCGTCGATTCGCTCACGCCCGAACAGCTTTGGGAAGGGCTCGTCCTGCGCGCGGAACAGCCGCAGTTGTTCGTGCTGGGGCTGGATAGCTGCGACATCCTCTCGCGCGATGGCGATACGATGGAGCGCGAACTGCACTACGGCCAGGCCACCGTGCGCGATCGCGTGACGCTGACGCCCGGGTCGAGCGTGCGCTATGACATCCTGCCGACTGCCGATTACGTCGGCGGCTCGCTGACGATGGCGATCGTGCAGCCCGACTCGCTTCAGCTATTCCTGCGCTTCACCTACAGCACGACGCTGCCGGAGAACGAAAACGCCACGCCCGATGAGCGTCAGACGCAGGAAATCGTGAAGTCGGCTTATCGCGAGTCGGATATCGACACCGTGCGGCTGATTCGCCAGTTCGTGCACGGCCGCAAGGACGAGAGTCCGCTGCATTGAGCGTATCGCCCGATGCGGCGGCGATTGCTTTGCCGCTGCATCGAGCCTGGCTATCAAAAGTTGCGCTTCAATCGGAAAGTCTAGTTGCAAATAGGAATAGTTATCATTTACTATAGACCCATCGAATCAACGAACGCACACTTCCGACATGACCGACACGCTGCGATCCTCCACGCTCAGGCTGCGCCGCCCGGCTGTCCGCGACGCCGCGATCACCCGCCCGAAGGCGACGACCGTCACGACGGTTCACGTCGCCCACGCAGCGGAAAGCAACGGCGAGCGCTCCCTCAAGAGCGACGCGCTGCTGCAGGGACGCAGCCACGTGAGCATCGTGCATAACGGGGAGACGTATCAGTTGCGCGCGACGCGTCTGGGCAAACTGATACTGACGAAGTAACGCGCAAGACAGGCAAGAACAGCAGGACGTACCGGGTATTGTGGGGACCACCTCGCCAAGAGGTGTTTGGCCTTAGCCAGCGAGGACGACTTGCACGCGAGAATTTAGACCCCTTCGTGCAAATACCAGCCAGTCGTCGATAGCAAGCGAAGCCGCTTTTTTTGGTTCCTGCTTGGGTTCTCACGATGCGCGCCGACGAGCGCCGCATCGGAAACAGAATGGCACGCCTTCATTACGAAGACGTGCCATTTTTATTGCGCGCATCGCGCGAAAGCTTCAGACGTTCTCGATACCCAGCGCCGCGATACCCGCTTTCGCGATCTGCGCATCCTGATCCGACTTCACGCCCGACACGCCCACCGCCCCGACGATATCCGCGCCCACGAAGATCGGCACGCCGCCTTCGAGCATCGCGGTCATGGGCGCGCTGAGGAATGCCGTGCGGCCCTGCTTGATGGTGTCTTCGTAGACCTTGGTTTCGCGGCGGCCCAGCACGGCGGTGCGCGCCTTGCCCGTCGCCATTTCGACGGTGCTCGCGCCCGTCCCGTCCAGACGATGCAGATGCAGCAGATGCCCGCCATCGTCGACGATCGCAATCGTCACGTTCCAGTTGTGCTCCCTGGCATGCGCCTCGGCGGCGGCGGCCATGGCCTTCACGTCTTCATCGGTCAGTACGGGTTTGGTTCTCACTTCTCGCTCTCGTTGCCGCGCGTGACGGCGTGGACGGTTTATCGACTGAAGCCCCAGAACATCAGGTACCACGCGCTGTCCGCGACGGCCAGCGCAGCGACAAACCATACCATCGTGAGCATGCGGGGAACAAGCGTCGACGCATAGCGGTGCGTCACGCGCCACGCGAGCCACGCGCTCCACAGATTCGCCGCGCCGAGCAAACCGAGGCGCAGGCCCGGCACCCACCACAACGGCAAATGCTCGGCACGCAAGAGCGATACCGTGGTCGCGGACAGGCCGAGAAACACGCCGACGCCCGCAATCGGAATCAACGCGAGCGTCAGGTGATGCAGGCGCGTCGCGTTCATCTTGCCGAGCATGCGCGTGCCGATCGCAAGGAGCGCGAGCAACGCGGTGCCATACACGATTCCCGTCACGACGATATAGCCGATCACCATCGTCCCGTCGAGCCACGAGAAGACGTCGTTCTGCTCCGGGTAATGCGTGAAGAGGAACCACGGCGCGTTGGTATCGAGCGGCCAGAGAATGTTGCGATCGATGAGCCACGCCGCGAGATATTGCTTCAGATCGACGAACCACGTGCTCACGGTCCAGTGGAACGCGCCGATCGCGATACCGAGCAGGCCATACAGAATCAGCGCGGTGTCCCACGGATTCGCGGCCTTGTCGCCGAGCGACACGACTTCTTCCGACGGCGAGCGCCACGTGAGGGCGATCGCATCGCGATGGCCGCTGCATCGGCCGCACATGTGGCAGTCGGCGGCGCCCTTCATGTTGCGCAGGGGGACGAGCGGCGCGCAGTTGATCGGAATGACGCGATGACCGTGCTCGCCCTCTTTGTACGAGCGGCGCCAGGCGTCTTCGCTGACCTTGTAGTGGAACGGCGCGAGCCGCGCGAGCAGCGAGAACACGCCGTTCACCGGGCACAGATACTTGCACCACACGCGCTTCTCGCGGCCATACAGCACGCCGATGATCATCGCGCCCACGGTCGAACCGCCGAGCACGAGCAACACCGCTTTCGGATACTGATAGACGCTGACCATCTGGCCGTAGATCGTCGTCAGTCCGAACGCGACGAAGGGCCAGCCGCCCCAGCGCATCCAGCGCGGAATCGCCCAGCCGCGGCCGAACTTGCTCGCGAACTCCGACAGCGCGCCCTCGGGACACAACACGCCGCACCAGACGCGGCCGAGCATGACCATCGACAGCAGCACGAACGGCCACCAGATGCCCCAGAACACGAACTGCGCGGCGAGCGTGAGATTGCTCCACAAATGCGCGGAGCCATCGGGCAGCGGCATCACGGCCGGAACGGCGATCAGAAACGCGTACACGGCAACGACGACCCACTGAATCATGCGGATCGCGCTGCCGTGACGTTGCATCCAGTGACCGGCTTGTTGCAGCCGGCCCGGTCTAGGTATCACAGAACTCATGCTGGACGGCTTGCCGCCTTTTGTTTTTGCGCCATCTGATTTTTCGAATGGCGCATCAGGAGATAGATGACGATCCAGTACAGCGCATACGCGACGAGGTTCATGCCCGCCGGATGCGCGCGATAACCCGTGAGTGTAGCAACGAGCGAGCCGAAGGTACTCGAATCGTCGAGCAGCCACGACGTGTTCCACACCTGATTGACGATGACCGGCAGCACTTCCATGTCGATCAGCTTGTCGACGCCGGTCTCGAACAGGCCCGCCGCGAGAAACAGCAGCATGATCTCGGTGACGCGGAAGAACGAGCGCCACGAGAAGATCTTGCCGCCGAGCTGCAGCACATAGAACGTCAGGAGCGCGAGGCCGAAGCCGATGATGATCGCGACGTACTGCGACACGTCGACATGCCCCGACTGGCCGAAGCCGACGCCATACAGAAACACGGCCGTTTCGCTGCCCTCACGCGCGATCGCGAGCGCGACGAGCAGCGCGATGCCCCACCAGTGCCCGTCCTGCGTGCTCTTTTGCAGCGACGACTCCATGTCGCGCTTGAGCGTGCGGCCGTGGCGCTTCATCCACAGGACCATCTGCACGATCAGCACGCACGCGACCAGCACCATCGCGGTCTGGAAGTAATCCTGCGCATTGCCCGACAGCACTTCGGTGAAGCCGATCAGCGCGGCGCCGAGCGCCACAGCAGCGAGCAGGCCGATGACGACACCGGCCCACAGATAAGGCAGGCCGCGGCGCGCCTGATGGTCGCCGTTCTTCAGCCACGCGTAGAGAATGCCGACGACGAGCAACGCCTCGACGCTCTCCCGCCACACGATGAAAAGTACCTGCCCCATTCCCAACCTCCAGCAATTCCACTTCGATCGGCCGCGCGCGACATGACGCCTCGCGCTGGCACGACACTTACTTCGCGACGATCACGCCCTGCGCGGACTGATGAAAGTCGTCGAAGAACTTGTATTCGCCCGGGTCCAGCGGCGCGATCACGACGAACGAATCGGCGCCCGGCGCGAGGACTTTCTCCTTGCGCAGCTGCACGCTTTCGAACTCGGCGGCGCCCTTGCCGATGTTGTGCACTTCGATCTTGATGCGCTGCCCCGCCGGCACCTCGATGCGCGCCGGATTGAGCTTGCCGTCGTTCATTTCGAGCTTGAACGTCGGCAGGTCGGCGGCGAACGCGGTCCCGGAGGCGAACACGGACATCGCGAGCGCGGCCACCTGTATTTTCAGTTTCATGCGTACTTCCTGAGGATGAACGCGCCCGGTCCGGGATGCCGGGCGCCTGGGACGATCAGTAACCGCCCTTCTTGCCGATGCCCGCGAACGGGAAGTCGTATTCGATCGTGAACGGCTTGAACCACGGACCCACGCCCGTTTCCTTGTCGGTGTGACGGCCGAACGCCATATGACCTTCCTGCGAAGGCGGCGAGATGTGCAGCTTCAGGTGATACTTGCCCGGGCCGAAGAGCTTCACGTTGTCGCCGTAATGCGGGCCGTCGCTCGCGACCATCGGCATCAGGTCGCCCTTGAGGGTCTGGGTCGTACCGACCTTCGTGAGTTCATACGTGACGTTCAGATACGGCATCCAGTCGCCTTCGGCGAAACCGGTCGGGTTGTTCTTGACCGCGTGGATGTCCGCCTCGAGGTGGATGTCCGAATCCGACGCCTTGCGCATCATGCCTTCCGGCGCCATCGTGATCGGCTGCAGGTACACGGCGCCCGTTTCCATGCCGCCTTCGATGTGCTGCTTGCCGATCGGATATTCGGCGGCCGATGCTGCCATCATCGCCGTGAGACCTGCGGCGGCGACGAGGCCGCGCACCAACGTTGAACCCATCAGAAACTCCTTGTTGTTATCGACTGGCACGCGTGCCACGCGAGCCTTGCCACTGAAGTACCGGACCGGCGCGCCGGACGCCTCAAAGAGAGGCGTCGGCCGGGCAATACCTCCCGTTGGAACGTCCGCAATCGACATGTCGCAGAGGCGCATTAGCACAACTCTGTGAACGTTAATACGAACCATTCTCAATGTTCGTCAGTTTAGCATCGTTCGACACCCACAACAATTTGGGCGAGCTTACAGACCTAGGCGCGGTAAGGCTTTTCGCGGAATCTCGCGATTTCCAAAAGCAATAAAAAAGCGCGGCGAACCATTCGGTTCGCCGCGCTTTCCTGCTTTCAGCGCAATACTACTTACATAAAGATTACTTTCCGCCGATGCCGCTCACATGATCGCCGACGTTCGCGCCGAACACGCGCTGTCGCAGGAGCGCCAATTGGTCGCGGGTCTGCGCCGCCTTTTCGAATTCGAGATTCTTGGCGTGATCCATCATCTGCTTCTCGAGGCGCTTGATTTCCTTCGAGATCTGCTTCTCGGACATGTCTTCGAACTTCGCGCGCGTCTGCGCTTCCTTGAGTTCGGCGCGGGCTTCGTCGGCGTTGTAGACGCCATCGATGATGTCCTTGATGCGCTTCTCGACGCCGCGCGGCGTGATGCCCATCTTCAGGTTGTGCGCGATCTGCTTCTCGCGGCGCCGCTCGGTTTCGCCGATCGCGCGCTTCATCGAGTCGGTCATGTTGTCGGCGTAGAGAATCGCCTTGCCGTTCACGTTGCGCGCCGCCCGGCCGATCGTCTGGATCAGCGAGCGCTCGGCGCGCAGGAAGCCTTCCTTGTCGGCGTCGAGAATCGCGACGAGCGACACTTCGGGGATATCGAGACCCTCGCGCAGCAGGTTGATGCCGACGAGCACGTCGAACGTGCCGAGCCGCAGGTCGCGGATGATTTCCACGCGCTCGACCGTGTCGATGTCGCTGTGCAGATAGCGCACCTTCACGCCGTGATCGGCGAGAAACTCGGTCAGCTGCTCGGCCATGCGCTTCGTGAGCACGGTGACGAGCACGCGCTCATGCACGGCGACGCGCGCGTTGATCTCCGACAGAACGTCGTCGACCTGCGAGCGCGCCGGACGCACCTCGATTTCCGGATCGACCAGACCGGTCGGCCGCACGAGCTGCTCGGCCACCTGCCCCGCCTTCTGCTTTTCATAATCGGCGGGCGTCGCGGAGACGAAGATCGCCTGACGCATCTTGCGCTCGAACTCGTTGAACTTGAGCGGCCGGTTGTCGAGCGCGGACGGCATGCGAAAACCGTAGTCGACGAGATTTTCCTTGCGCGCGCGGTCGCCGTTGTACATGCCGTTCAACTGGCCGATCAAGACGTGCGATTCGTCGAGCAGCATCAGCGCGTCGGGCGGCAGATAGTCGACGAGCGTCGGCGGCGGCTCGCCAGGCGCCGCGCCCGAAAAGTGCCGCGAGTAATTCTCGATGCCTTTGCAGAAGCCGAGCTCCTGGAGCATTTCCAGATCGAAACGCGTGCGCTGTTCGAGGCGCTGCGCTTCGACGAGCTTGCCGCCGCCATGGAAAAACTCGAGCCGCTCGCGCAGTTCGAGCTTGATGGTTTCGATCGCGCGCATCACGGTATCGCGCGGCGTCACGTAGTGCGACGACGGATAGACGGTAAAGCGCGGAATCTTGTTGCGCACGCGGCCGGTGAGCGGATCGAAGAGCATCATCGATTCGACTTCATCGTCGAAAAGCTCGACGCGCACCGCCATTTCCGCGTGCTCCGCCGGGAAGATATCGATAGTGTCGCCGCGCACGCGAAACGAGCCGCGCTGGAAATCGGCTTCGTTGCGCGTGTACTGCATCGCGATCAGACGCGCGATGACGTCGCGCTGGCCGAGCTTGTCGCCCGTGCGCAGCGTGAGAATCATCTTGTGATACTCCGACGGATTGCCGATACCGTAGATCGCGGACACGGTCGCGACGATCACGACGTCGCGCCGCTCGAGCAGGCTCTTCGTGGCCGAAAGCCGCATCTGCTCGATATGCTCGTTGATCGACGAATCCTTCTCGATGAAAAGGTCGCGCTGCGGCACGTACGCTTCCGGCTGGTAATAGTCGTAGTACGAGACGAAGTACTCGACGGCATTGCGCGGAAAGAACTCGCGGAACTCGGCGTAAAGCTGCGCCGCGAGCGTCTTGTTCGGCGCGAAGACGATCGCCGGGCGGCCCATGCGCGCGATCACGTTCGCCATCGTGAAGGTCTTGCCCGAGCCGGTCACGCCAAGCAGCGTCTGGAACGAGAGACCGTCCTCGATGCCTTCGACGAGCGTCGAAATGGCTTCGGGCTGATCGCCCGCGGGCGGATACGGCTGATAGAGCTGGAATGGCGAACCTTCGAACGTGACGAACTTCGATTCGTCCAGTTCTTCGGGTGATGCGATGAGAGTGTCGGACATGAGAGATCGAGAGAGTCAACGTCTGGCGCAAACAAGCATTCTAGCGTCGTACGCAATGCGCGCGCTCGCCATGACGTGACCGGGATTCGGGAGGGTTATCGTCGTCAGATTGGGCATGGATCGGCAATCTCAAGCGCGTACCTTCGCGCCCTTTTTTATCGTCGATTTCGCGTGCTTCGGCATAAAAAAGGGCCGAAAAGCACGCGCATTCGCACCATATTCGTCCGAAAAGCCACACCGGATTCGCTACAATGTGCGACTGGCATAACGGTTTTGGGCCGCTTATCGCCACACATCATCCGTTTGCATCCTGCCGCACGTCCTTCCCTCACTGCCGATAGATCATGTCTCTTTTCTCTGCCGTCGAACTCGCTCCCCGCGACCCGATCCTGGGCCTCAACGAAGCCTTCAACGCCGATACGCGCACGACCAAAGTCAATCTGGGCGTCGGCGTGTACACGAACGAGGAAGGCAAGATTCCGCTCTTGCGCGCCGTGCGCGAAGCCGAGAAAGCGCGCGTCGACGCTGCGCTGCCCCGCGGATATCTGCCGATCGACGGCATCGCCGCCTATGACGCGGCCGTGCAGAAACTGCTGCTCGGCGACGACTCGCCGCTGATCGCCGCGGGCCGCGTCGTGACGGCGCAGGCGCTCGGCGGCACGGGCGCGCTCAAGATCGGCGCGGACTTCCTGAAGCGCCTGAATCCGAACGCGATCGTCGCGATCAGCGATCCGAGCTGGGAAAACCATCGCGCGCTCTTCGAAGGCGCCGGTTTCGAAGTGGTCAACTACCCGTACTACGAGGCCGCCACGCACGGCGTGAACTTCGACGGCATGCTCGCGGCGCTCAACGGCTACGCGCCGGGCACCGTCGTCGTGCTGCACGCGTGCTGCCACAACCCGACGGGCGTCGATCTGTCGGACGATCAGTGGAAGCAGATCGTGGAAGTCGTGAAGGCGAAGAATCTCGTTCCGTTCCTCGACATGGCGTATCAGGGCTTCGCGGACAACATCGACGCGGACTCCGCCGCCGTGCGTCTCTTCGCCGCCGCCGATCTGAACGTGTTCGTTTCGTCGTCGTTCTCGAAGTCGTTCTCGCTGTACGGCGAGCGCGTCGGCGCGCTGTCGATCATCACGACGGGCAAGGAAGAATCGGCCCGCGTGCTGTCGCAACTCAAGCGCGTGATCCGCACCAACTATTCGAACCCGCCGACGCACGGCGGCTCGATCGTCGCGGCCGTGCTGGCGTCGCCGGAACTGCGCGCGACCTGGGAACAGGAACTGGGCGAAATGCGCGATCGCATCCGCGCGATGCGCAACGGTCTCGTCGAGCGCCTGAAGGCGAGCGGCGTCGATCGCGACTTCTCGTTCGTCGGCAAGCAGCGCGGCATGTTCTCGTACTCGGGCCTGACGGCGGCGCAAGTCGATCGTCTGCGTGAGGAATTCGGCATCTATGCCGTGAGCACCGGCCGTATCTGCGTTGCCGCGCTGAACACGCGCAACCTCGACGCCGTCGCGAACGCCGTCGCCGCCGTGCTGAAGTAAGTCGGTCCGGCAGCTTCCAAATGAAAATGGCGCCCTTCGCGGGGCGCCATTTTTTGTGCGCGTCGAAAGCGGCGATTCAGAGTGTCTTTTGCGCGGACGTCACGGCGGGCGTCGCGTCGTCGTCCTCGACGAAGCCTAGCGAAATCGCGCGTGCGAGCTCCGCGCTCACGCCCGCGACGCTGGTTTCCTCGTGGCGCATGGCCGCGCTGCCGCTTTCGCCGGCGTGCATGCAGAAAGCCAGCGCGATCGGAAGCACGATGACGACGGGCCAGTAGGTCGATATTGTCTTTTTCATGGGACTGCCTTTGGTCGAGATGTCGCAGCGGGTAACAAGCATTAGTGACCCATTGCCGGACACTTCGAATTTTACGGAATCGTCCCGATCTTAAAAAGCCATTGAAAAGCAAAGGATTGTTGCGTTGGCGACAACAAGCATGTCTGGTGGATGCGTGTCTTCGCTCGCGCCTTTATGACGCTTTGCCGTCATAAAGGCTTACAAAGTTGTTGGGGACATCCGCTCACCGATGCTGTCTCATACAGTAATGGTTCGACAGGTTCTATCAAGATCATGAAATCCGCAGTTGCTGGTCTTCTTATCGCGTCATCCGCAGCATTTCTCGGCGGCTGCGCGGTTTATCCCGATGGCTCATCCTATGGCGGCGGCTATCCCGGTGTCTACGACGATCCGGGCTACGGGGGATATTACGGCGGACCGCCGGTGGTTCAGCCGGGCGTCGTCGTCGGTGGCGGTTATTACTCGGGGCCTGCGTATTACGGTCCGGGTCGAAGCCGCTATTGGGATGACGGTCCGGGCTGGCGCCGGCCGCCGCCCGGTGGCTGGCATGGCAACCAGCAGCCGCGCGATCGTGGTCCGGGCGGGCCGCCGCCGCAAGCGGGCGGCAACGGACACCCGAACGGACCGCCGCCGCAGGCAGGCGGTGGTCGTCCGCCAGCCCCTCCGCCTCCGCAGGCGAGCGGCGCGCCGATGCCTAAGGCTGTCGGCGGTCAACCACCGGGGCCGAATCGCCCCCCGCCGCCGTCGGCGAATGGCGGCAATCGCGAGAGCGGAAACTCACGCGGCTTCCTCGGACGCTACGGCGGATAAGGCGAAAGGCGCACTCATTGATACAGGCCACGGCAGATTGCCGTGGCCTTTTTTCTATCCGAGATGCGAGTGCTGCGCCTTGTACAACTCTCTGAAGGTCCGCCCGACCGGCGCGGGCATGTCACGCGTACCGGTCCATCCACTGCCAAACGGCAAGCGCGAAATCGCTTTCTTGCTGCCACCCATCCGTTCGAGCACACGCACGGCGAGCTTCGTGAAGAGCGCATACGCAACCGGTCGTTTCGCGAGATAGCCCCAGGCCGCGAGCGCGGCGCGTTCGTTCCACGGTCGCAGGCGGCGCTCCATCTGCTTTTCGCGCAACTTCCGCAGCAAATCCGACAACGGAATGCCCACCGGGCACACGCTGTTGCACTCGCCGCAGAGCGTCGCGGCTTGCGGCAGGTCCAGCGCCTTGTCGATCCCGACATACGCAGGCGTCAGCACCGATCCCATCGGACCCGGATAGACCCAGCCGTATGCATGTCCGCCGATCTTCTGATAGACCGGGCAATGATTCATGCACGCGCCGCAGCGGATACAGCGCAGCATCTCCTGAAATTCCCCACCGATAAGCCCGGTGCGCCCGCCATCGACGATCACGAAATACATGTGCTCCGGCCCGTCCCATTCGTCCGCCGCGCGCGGCCCGGTCAGAAGCGAGAAATAGTTCGAGATCGTCTGCCCGGTCGCCGAACGCGGCAGGAGGCGCATTGCGGTCGCGAGATCCTCGAGCGTCGGCAGCACCTTTTCGATGCCCGTCACCGCGACATGCACGCGCGGCATCACCGTGCACATGCCTTCGTTGCCCTCGTTCGTGACGACGGCCACCGATCCCGTCTCCGCGATCAAAAAGTTGCCGCCCGTCACGCCCATGTCCGCCGACATGAAATGCGGACGCAGCACTTCGCGCGCCTCGCGCGTCATCTCGGGAATATCGGTCAGGCGCGGCTTGTTGTGCGTCTTCGCGAAGAGATCGGCGATCTGTTCCTTATCCTTGTGGACGACTGGCGCGATGATGTGGCTCGGCGGCTCGTTATCGTTGATCTGCAGGATGTATTCGCCGAGGTCGGTCTCGATGGACTGCACGCCCATCTCGCCGAGCACGCGATTCAACTGCATCTCTTCCGAGACCATCGACTTGGTCTTGATGACCTTTTTCACGTCGTGCTTGCGAGCGATATCCGCCACGAGCCTGGCCGCGTCCTGCGTCGATTCGGCGTAGAGCACCGTGGCTCCGCGCCGGGTCGCTTCGCGCTCGAAGGTTTCGAGCCACACGTCGAGATTGTCGAGCGCACGATCGCGCCGCTCCTTGAGCGCCGCGCGGGTCGCCTCGAAGTCGATGTCGCGCACCGCGCTCGCGCGCGCGCTCACGAACTTGGTCGAGAGCTTCGTGAGATTCTGTTGCAGGCGCTCGTCGGCGAGCTTGGCTGAAGCGCGCGCCTTGAAATGCATCGTCTGGACTTGCATGTTCGGTCTCTCTTTCAGGATGCGCTCACGCGCGGCCTTGCGCGTCGCCGGCAAGCACCTGCGCGATGTGCAGCACTCGCGTCGACGTATCGCCGGTGCGGCGCAGGCGCCCTTCGATGTTCAACATGCAGCCGAGATCGCCGAGCACGACGGTGTCCGCCCCGCTCGCCTTGATGTTCGCGCACTTTTCATCGACGATCGCGGTCGAAATGTCGCCGTACTTCACCGCGAAGGTGCCGCCGAAGCCGCAGCAATGCTCGCAGCCCGCCATCTCCGTGACCGGAACGCCCGCCTGCGCGAGCAGTTCGCGCGGCTGCGATTTCACGCCGAGTTCGCGCAGACCCGAGCAGGAATCGTGATAGGTCACCATGCCGTCGAATGCGCCGGGCTCCATGCGCGCCTTCGCGACATTCACGAGAAAATCCGTCAGCTCGAAAACACGCGGTTGCAGGCGCGCGAAGCGGCCCATCAGTTGCGGATCGTCGCGAAAGAGATCGCCGTAATGCGCGCGGATCATGCCGCCGCAGGAACCCGACGGCACCACGACATAGTCGAACTGTTCGAACTCGCGGAGCGTTTTTTCGGCGAGATCGCGCGCGAGCGGACGATCGCCCGAATTGTAGGCAGGCTGGCCGCAGCACGTCTGCGAGGGCGGCACGACCACTTCGAAACCCGCCCGCTCGATCAGCTTGATCACCGAGAAGCCGATTTCAGGGCGCATCATGTCGATGAGACACGTGACGAATAGTCCGACTCGCATTGGGGGCGTTTCCTGTTTTGTAGAAGTGATTGAACGCACCGACGATTATCCGCGAAAGTCCCGCCCGTCGGGCTCGCGCGGGTCCGCGAGCATCATTGACGAAGGGCATCTTTTTGACCGGCGTTCGCTTTTTTCACATTATGAGATACAATCGCCATTCCGCTGTTTGACGCATCAACCGATTTTTCACGATGAGCGATACGAACCCGGAATCCAAAACGTCCATTCAGGTGATCGAGCGCATGATGCGTCTTCTCGACGCCCTCGCCGATCACACTGACCCCGTCAGCCTGAAAGAGCTGTCCCAGAGCACGGAACTGCATCCGTCAACCGCGCATCGCATCCTGAACGACATGGTGCTGTGCCGTCTCGTCGATCGTTCCGATCCGGGCACCTACCGGCTCGGCATGCGGCTGCTCGAACTCGGCAATCTCGTGAAGGCGCGTCTCTCGGTACGCGAGGCCGCGATGCCGCCGATGCGCGAGCTGCATCGTCAGACGGGCCAGACTGTCAATCTGTCCGTACGGCAAGGCGACGAGATCGTGTATATCGAGCGCGCATATTCCGAGCGCTCGGGCATGCAGGTCGTGCGGGCGATCGGCGGCCGCGCGCCCTTGCATCTGACGTCCGTAGGAAAACTGTTCCTCGCCGCCGACGAAGCCACCCGCGTGCGCGCCTACGCGATGCGCACCGGCCTCTCCGGCCACACGCAGAACAGCATCACCGATCTCTCGAAGCTCGAACGCGAACTGTCGATGGTGCGCCAGCAAGCCTGCGCGCGCGACAACGAGGAACTGGAACTCGGCGTGCGCTGCATCGCGGCCGGCATCTACGACGACACCGGACGGCTCGTGGCCGGTCTGTCGCTGTCCGCGCCCGCCGATCGTCTACAGGACGCCTGGCTCAAGCAACTGAGCCATACGGCGCTCGAAATCTCGCAGTCGCTCGGGTATCACCCGGAACAGGCGGCCGCCGAAGCGCCGCACGCGCACCGCTGAACCGCGCTCCATGAAAAAAACGGGATTCGTCTTTCGACGAATCCCGTTTTCTTTTGAGTCGGCTGCTCGAGCCGACGAAAGTCAGACGCTCAAGGATTCGCGCCGCTACCCATATCGGCGCTCATGATGTGCGGCTCGCCGAGCGTATCGAGAAACGAGCGCAGGCGGCCCGCATCGGCGAAACGCGAGTACTTGCCGTACGAGTCGAGCAGGACGATCACGACCGGGCGGCCGTTCACGTTCGCCTGCATCACGAGACATTCGCCCGCTTCGTTGATGAAGCCCGTCTTTTGCAGGCCGATATCCCACGACGCATTGCGGATCAGCGCGTTCGTGCTGTTGTAGGCAATGTTGCGCTTGCCGGTGAAGACGTCGTAGCTGCGATCGGTCGAGAACTTGCGGATCAGCGGATATTGATACGCCGCGTTCACCATCTTCACGAGGTCGCGCGCGCTCGACACATTCTGGCTCGTCAGGCCCGTCGAGTTCTCGAAGTGCGTGTCGGTCATGCCGAGCGACTTCGCCTTCGCATTCATCGCAGCGATGAACGCCGGACGGCCGCCCGGGTAATAGCGCGACAGCGCAGCCGCCGCGCGATTCTCGGATGCCATCAGCGCGATGTGCAGCATGTCCTCGCGATTCAGCTCCGAACCGACCGCCAGGCGCGAACCGGTGAACTTCTCGTAGTCGCGGTCTTCGTCGGTGACGCTGATCTCGTCGGTGAGCGGCATGTGCGAGTCGAGCACGACCATCGCCGTCATGAGTTTCGTGATCGACGCGATCGGCACGACGGCGCGCGAATTCTTGTCGAAGAGCGTCTCGGACGTGTTCTGGTCGACGACATAGGCAACGCTCGAGCGCAGCGCGAGGCTGTCGGGCGTGTCATGCAGGCCGAACGCCTGGCCGACCGACGTCGCACGCGGCTGGAACGCGACTGCGTGCACCGCGCCGCGGCGCGCATGCGGTTCCATGCGATACGACACCCGACGCTTGCGCGACGCGCGGGGCGCATCGTCGTCGTCATCCGTGGCGGCGACCTTGGCGGCTTTCGCGGCCTTCGGCGCCTTGAGAGTGGTTTTCGCCACGCGTGCAGGCTTTTCGGCTTGCGCGGTGGATTTCTTTGCGGTCTTGGTTGCCGTGGCGGTCTTTGCAAGGGCTTCAGCCGGAGCCGCTGCGAAGGACGTCGCTACTGCGATGGAGACAGCGATGGACAATGCCGAGCGCACTGCCACGCCATGCACCACCTTCAACGACGAAAACATTTCGGTTTTCATTAGTGTTCTGTTGGGCGGCTGGAGGGTACCGCCAAGTGTAGTGAAGCAACGAAATTTAAGCAATATTAAGCACTTATCGGCACTCGTTAAACTGAGTTGTAAGCCTGGATTGCATATTGCCGATCAACAGCGCGCCTCGATCGGAAAAAAACGATCGTCCCGGCGGAACCGTGCTGCCAAAAGCGCGCTTTTCTACACGACGGCAAACGCACTATCGGCAAAACTTTCCACGACTTTAGTTAAACGTGTGAACCGAATCGGACAAAACGCAGAACTTCGAATCGACGGAGGGGCGGTCGGATGCCGCGGACAAACACGCGACAGATCGGACAGCCGAAATGTTAACGTTTCTTCAACAATTTGGTGTACGGCAACATCTTAAAATTAAGACAAACTTCGGAAACTTCTCGTTTTGCATCGCGATAAGACTCGGACTTCGCGCGCGCGGGCAACATCAAATGGTCATCCGGACGTGTTCTCATCCACTTCGGGAAAGCGCAACTGACGCTCTCAACGGCCATATGCAGCATGGATGCTCAGGGTTTCCACCGATGCGCAGCTCGCACGCTTTTTTAGCAACTAAGTCCTTGTTTAACATACAATTTCGATTCATTGTGCGGCGCACAAAAAGTGCTTGACATCCATCGGAATATCTCTAAAATGGGTCTCATGTTGCGACGCACCAATTGCAGTTGCACCTAGCCGGCCAGGTTCATCGCGCCGGATCTACCCAAACCACGACCCGCGTTTGATGGGTCGGCCATCAGGAGCCTGAGATGACGCTGTTGACCCCCGAGCAAATCGCCGCTGCACAAAAAGCTAACTTCGACACGCTGTTCGGTCTGACGAACAAGGCGTTCGAAGGCGTCGAGAAGCTGGTCGAACTGAACCTGCAAGTCGTGAAGTCGACGCTGGCCGAAAGCCAGGAAAACGCGCAACGCGCGCTGTCGGTCAAGGACGCTCAAGAACTGCTCGCGCTGCAAGCCAGCCTGACGCAGCCGGTCGCGGAAAAGGTGCTGTCGTATGGCCGTCACCTGTATGAAATCGCGTCGGCCACGCAAGCTGAATTCGCCCGCGTCGCAGAAGCGCAGTACGAAGAGCAAAACCGCAAGGTGCAAACGCTCGTCGACAACGTCGCGAAGAACGCACCGGCTGGTTCGGAAACGGCTGTCGCCGTGATGAAGTCGGCTATCACCGCTGCCAACACGACGTACGAAACGGTTCACAAGGCAACGAAGCAAGCTGTCGAAATCGCTGAAAGCAACTTCAACGCTGCCGCTACGGCTGCGACGAAGGCCGCTACGCAAGCGACCGAGCAAGCTTCCCGCGCTGCCAAGAAGTCGGTTGCGTAAGTTTGCCGCCGGGCCCTGCCCGGTTTAGCGCAGCACGCATGACGAAGAACCCGGCCACCGTGCCGGGTTTTTTGTCGTCCGCCGTTTGCCCTGCAAATGAAAAAGGCGCGCTCCGGTTAAGGAGCGCGCCTTTGCACTTTCGAAGCGCGAACGCTTACTTCTTGCGCTGCGGCGGCAAATCCGTGCACACGCCTTCGTACAACTCGGCGGCCATCCCGACCGATTCGCCGAGCGTCGGGTGCGGATGGATCGTCTTGCCGATATCGGTTGCATCCGCGCCCATCTCGATCGCGAGACACACTTCGCTGATCAGATCGCCCGCGTTCAGACCGACGATGCCGCCGCCGATCACGCGATGCGTCTCTTCATCGAAGATCAGCTTGGTAAAGCCCTCGTCGCGGCCATTCGCGATCGCGCGGCCCGACGCGGCCCACGGGAACACGGCCTTGCCGAACTTGATGCCTTCGGCCTTGCACTGGTCTTCCGTCTTGCCGGCCCATGCCACTTCCGGATCGGTGTACGCCACCGACGGAATCTGCAGCGCGTCGAAATATGCCTTCTCGCCGTGCGCCGCTTCCGCCGCGACATGGCCTTCGTGCACGGCCTTGTGCGCGAGCATCGGCTGACCGACGAGATCACCGATCGCGAAGATGTGCGGCACGTTGGTGCGCATCTGTTTGTCGACGTTGATGAAGCCGCGATCCGTCACCGCCACGCCGGCCTTGTCCGCGCCGACCTTGCCGCCGTTCGGGCTGCGTCCGACCGCGAGCAGAACGAGGTCATAGCGCTGCGGTTCGCTCGGCGCCTTCTCGCCTTCGAAGGTCACGTAGATGCCGTCTTCCTTGGCTTCGGCCTTGGTCGTCTTGGTCTTGAGCATCACGTTCGTGAAGCGCTTGGAATTGAACTTCTCCCAAACCTTGACGAGATCGCGGTCCGCGCCGAGCATCAGGCCATCGAGCATTTCGACCACATCGATGTCCGAGCCGAGCGTCGAATAAACGGTCGCCATTTCCAGTCCGATGATGCCGCCGCCCACCACGAGCATGCGCTTCGGAAGCTGACGCAATTCGAGCGCGCCGGTCGAATCGACGACACGCGGATCGTCCGGGAAGAACGGCAGCTTCACGGCTTGCGAGCCGGCCGCGATGATCGCCTGCTTGAACTTCACGACCTTCTTGCCGTCCGCGCCCTGCACTTCCATATGGTTCGGATCGACGAAACTGCCGACGCCGGTGACCACCTGCACCTTGCGCGCCTTCGCCATGCCCGCGAGACCGCCGGTCAGTTTCTTGACGACGCCTTCCTTGAAACCGCGCAGCTTGTCGAGATCGACTTTCGGCTCGCCGAAGCTGATGCCGTGCGCCGCGAGTTCCGCCGCTTCGTCGATGACGAGCGCGGTATGCAGCAGCGCCTTCGACGGAATGCAGCCGACGTTCAGACACACGCCGCCCAGCGTCGAATAACGCTCGACCAGCACCGTCTTCATGCCGAGATCGGCGGACCGGAACGCCGCCGAGTAACCGCCGGGGCCCGCGCCGATCACGAGCATGTCGCATTCGACATCGGCGGCGCCGGAGTAGCTGCCCGCCTGCGGCGCGGGCGTGGACGCGGACGCCGGAGCGGCTGCGGCGGCTGCCGGAGCGGCCTTCTGAGGCGCGGCCGCGGGAGCCGCGTCGCCGCCTTCGAGCGTCAGGACGAGCGTGCCTTCCGACACGTTGTCACCGACCTTCACCTTCACTTCCTTCACCGTGCCCGCAGCCGGAGAAGGCACGTCCATCGTGGCCTTGTCGGATTCGAGCGTGATGAGCGATTGTTCCTTCTCGACCGTATCGCCCGGCTTCACGTGCACTTCGATGACCGGAATATCCTTGAAGTCGCCGATATCCGGCACCTTCACGTCCTGCACGCCGCCACCGCCCGCAGCCTTCGCGGGTGCGGCGGCCGGAGCCGGCGCGGCAGCGGGCGCAGCGGCAGCACCCGCGCCTTCCGTTTCGACCATCGCGATGACCGAGCCTTGGCTGACCTTGTCGCCCTGCTTGACCTTCACTTCCTTGATCGTACCCGCGACATCGGCAGGCACTTCCATCGTGGCTTTGTCGGTTTCGAGCGTGATGACGCCCTGTTCCTTTTCGATGCTGTCGCCGGGTTTGATATTGACTTCGATGACATCGACATCGGAGAAGTCGCCGATGTCGGGTACTTTTAGTTCGACGAGACTCATGTTGTCCCCTAAGAGATGTGCGGATGGAACCTCAGGGCAACGCCCCGAGGTTCCGCCGTCGGCCAGATCCGAAGATCAGAGAATGACGCGACGGAAATCGCCCAGAATCGCCGACAGATAAGCGTTGAAGCGCGCAGCGGCCGCACCGTCGATGACGCGATGGTCGTACGACAGCGACATCGGCAGCGTGAGGCGCGGCACGAACTGCTTGCCGTCCCACACCGGCTTCATCTGACCGCGCGACAGGCCGAGAATCGCGACTTCGGGCGCGTTGATGATCGGCGTGAAGTGCGTGCCGCCGATGCCGCCCAGCGACGAGATCGAGAAGCAGCCGCCCTGCATCTGATCGGGCTTGAGCTTGCCGTCGCGCGCGAGCTTCGACAGCTCCGCCATTTCCTTGGCGATATCGACGAGGCCCTTCTTGTCCGCGTCGCGGATCACCGGAACGACGAGACCGTTCGGCGTATCGGCCGCGAAACCGATGTGGTAGTACTTCTTGAACACGAGGTTGTCGCCGTCCAGGCTCGCGTTGAAGTCCGGGAACTTCTTGAGCGCCGAGACCACGGCCTTGATGACGAACGCGAGCATCGTGAACTTCACGCCCGCTTTTTCGTGTTCCTTGTTCAGCTTGACGCGCAGTTCTTCGAGCTCGGTGATGTCGGCTTCGTCGTTGTTCGTGACGTGCGGGATCATCACCCAGTTGCGATGCAGGTTCGCACCCGAGATCTTCTTGATGCGCGACAGCGGCTTCGGATCGATCGGCCCGAACTTCGTGAAATCGATCTTCGGCCACGGCAGGAGACCCAGCTCGCCGCCGCCACCGCCAGCCGGTGCAGCCGCTGCGGGCGCCGCACCCTGTCCCGACATCACGCCCTTGACGAACGCGGTGATGTCGCCTTGCGTGATGCGGCCTTTCGGACCGCTGCCGCGCACGCGCGACACATCGACGCCCAGGTCGCGCGCGAACTTGCGCACCGACGGCGACGCGTGGCTCGACGTGCGCGTGCCGTCGCCGGCGGGCATCAGGGGCGCCTGCGCGAGCGCGGACGGCGCCTCTTTCGCGGGAGCGGGTTTCACGGGCGCATCGGACGGCACTTCGACCGGCTTCGCGGGCGCGGGAGCCGCCGCGGGCGCAGCCGCTCCAGCGCCGCCTTCCAGCACGACGATCAGCGTGCCTTCGGAAACCGTGTCGCCGATCTTGACCTTCAGCTCCTTCACCGTGCCCGCCTCGGGACTCGGCACGTCCATCGTCGCCTTGTCGGATTCGAGCGTGACGAGCGACTGCTCCTTCTCGACCTTGTCGCCGACCTTCACGCCGATCTCGATGACCGGAATGTCCTTGAAGTCGCCGATGTCCGGCACCTTCACTTCGATGGTACCGCCGCCGCTCGCCGCGGGCGCGGCAGCGGGCGCCGCCGCCGGAGCCGGTGCGGCCGCTTCCTGCTTGGCGGCAGGCGCGGAAGCGGATGCGCCGCCTTCCAGCACGACGATCAGCGTGCCTTCCGACACGTTGTCGCCGACCTTGACCTTGACCTCCTTCACGGTGCCCGCCGCCGAACTCGGCACGTCCATCGTCGCCTTGTCGGATTCGAGCGTGACGAGCGACTGCTCGGGTTCGACCGTATCACCCACCTTGACCAGCACTTCGATCACGGGGATGTCCTTGAAATCGCCGATGTCCGGCACTTTGACTTCGATCGCTTGACTCATTATTAGTGTCTCCTGGGTTGCACGCGGGCCTCCTTCCGCTTCGGAAGGAGGCCGCGTCACAACGCACGGGGGCGATGCCTTTAGACGGTCATCGGGTTGGGTTTGGACGGGTCGAGGTTGTACTTCTTGATCGCCTCGGCGACGACCTTGCGCTCGATCGTGCCTTCGTCGGCCAGCGCGTTCAGCGCGGCCAGCGTCACCCAGTAGCGGTCGACTTCGAAGAAGTGGCGCAGCGCCTCGCGCGTATCCGAGCGGCCGTAGCCGTCGGTGCCGAGCACCACGAACTTGTTCGGCACATAGCCGCGGATCTGGTCGACGAGCGCACGGATGTAGTCCGTCGATGCGATCACCGGGCCCTTCGCGCCCTTGAGCAGCGCGCTCACGTGCGGCACGCGCTTCTCTTCCGTCGGATGCAGCAGGTTCCAGCGCTCGCACGCCTGACCGTCGCGCGCCAGTTCGGTGAAGCTCGGCACGCTCCAGAGATCGGCGGTGACGTTCCAGTCGTTCTTCAGGAGATCGGCGGCGGCGATCACTTCATTGAAGATCGTGCCCGCGCCCATCAGTTGAACGTGCGCCTTGCCCGCGCCTTCGGCCTTCTTGAACGCGTACATGCCCTTGATGATGTCCGAAGCAACGGCATCGCCTTGCGGGATCGCCGGATGCTCGTAGTTCTCGTTCATCACGGTGATGTAGTAGTACACGTCTTCCTGATCCGCGACCATGCGGCGCAGACCATCCTGCATGATGACCGCGAGCTCGTAGCCGAACGTCGGGTCGTAGCTCACGCAGTTCGGGACGGACGCCGCCCACAGCAGCGAGTGGCCGTCTTCGTGCTGCAGGCCTTCGCCGTTGAGCGTCGTGCGGCCCGCGGTGCCGCCCAGCAGGAAGCCGCGCGAACGCATGTCGCCCGCGGCCCATGCCAGATCGCCGATGCGCTGGAAGCCGAACATCGAGTAGAAGATGTAGAACGGGATCATGATCTCGCCGTGCGTCGAGTACGACGTCGCGGCCGCGATCCAGTCACACATGCCACCCGCTTCGTTGATGCCTTCCTGCAGAATCTGACCCGTCTCCGATTCGCGGTAGAACATCAGCTGGTCGGAGTCTTCCGGCACGTACTTCTGGCCTTCCTGATTCCAGATGCCGATCTGACGGAAGAGACCTTCCATGCCGAAGGTACGCGACTCGTCCGGCACGATCGGCACGACGCGCTTGCCGAGCGCCTTGTCCTTCAGCAGGATGTTCAGGATCCGCACGAAGGCCATCGTCGTGGAGATTTCGCGGCCTTCGCCCGTGCCCTTCAGGAGCGGCTCGAACGCGGAGAGCGCCGGCACCGGCAGCGATTCCGCCTTCTCGCGGCGCGACGGCAGATAGCCGCCCAGGTCCATGCGCTTCTGACGCATGTACTCCAGTTCCTTCGAGCCTTCCTCGAACGTGAGGTACGGCACGTCGGCGATCTGCTCGTCGCTGAGCGGCAGGCGGAACTGGTCGCGGAATTTCTTCAGCGTGTCGATCGGCAGCTTCTTCTGCTGGTGCGTGATGTTCATCGCCTGACCGTGCTCGCCCATGCCATAGCCCTTGATGGTCTTGGCGAGGATGACGGTCGGCGCGCCCTTCGTCTTGGTCGCGGCGTCGAAGGCCGCGTAGATCTTGTGCGGATCGTGTCCGCCGCGGTTCAGGTTCCAGATGTCGTCATCGGACCAGTCGGCGACGAGCGCCTTCAGTTCCGGCGTGTTGAAGAAGTGCTCGCGTACGAACGCGCCCGACTCCGACTTGTACGTCTGGTATTCGCCGTCGACGACTTCCATCATGCGGCGCATCAGCGCGCCGGTCTTGTCGCGCGCGAAGAGCGCATCCCAGCGGCTGCCCCAGATGACCTTGATGACGTTCCAGCCCGCGCCGCGGAATTCGCTTTCGAGTTCCTGGATGATCTTGCCGTTGCCGCGCACCGGACCGTCCAGGCGCTGCAGGTTGCAGTTGATGACGAACACGAGGTTGTCCAGACGCTCGCGGCCGGCCATGCCGATCGCGCCGAGCGATTCCGGCTCGTCCGTCTCGCCGTCGCCGAGGAACGCCCAGACCTTGCGGCCTTCCGTCTTCGCGATGCCGCGCGCCGCCATGTACTTCATGAAGCGCGCCTGATAGATCGCCATGATCGGGCCGAGACCCATCGACACGGTCGGGAATTGCCAGAAGTCCGGCATCAGCCACGGATGCGGATACGAGGAGATGCCCTCGCCGCCCACTTCCTGACGGAAGTTGTTCAGTTGCTTCTCGGTCAGGCGGCCGAGCAGGAACGCGCGCGAGTACACACCCGGCGACGAGTGGCCCTGCACGAACACGAGATCGCCGCCGTGTTCTTTCGACGGCGCGTGCCAGAAGTGATTGAAGCCGACGTCATAGAGCGTTGCGGCCGACGCGAACGAAGCGATGTGCCCGCCGACGTTCGTGTCCTTGCCCGCGCGCAGCACCATCGCGATGGCGTTCCAGCGGGTGTACGAGCGGATGCGGTGTTCGAGGTCCTGATCGCCCGGATTCTTCGCCTGCGCGGCGACGGGGATCGTGTTGATGTACGGCGTGTTCGCCGAGAACGGCAGGTGCTCGCCATGCACGCGAGCGAATTCGATCTGTTTCTCGATCAGGTAGTGCGCGCGATCAGGACCGACCGCGGAAATTACGCCATCGAGCGCGTCGAGCCACTCGGCGGTTTCCTGAGGATCGTCGTCCTTGGCGTTGGCGACATATTTGAGAACTTCGTCGGGTACAGCGGACATGCTCGTCTCCTGATGTGAGGAACACTCTGAGAACCGCCGGCGCACGCCCGATCGAAGGCGGGCACTGGCCGCGTGCCGGCAATTCTAAAGAGGGTCCAGACCATGATGCAAGGAATTTTTCAAATCATGAGAGTTAATCTCACCATACGAAAAATTGCTGCAACGCACCGTCCGATAAGACTTTTTTGTTCAGATGTTTCTCCTCCTTTTGCGACAATCCATACTTCTTTACCGTCTTTTTACGCCGATTAACAATCAGGCGCTGCGTTACAATCGCTTCCATGTTGACCGAACGGCTGATCAAACGCTCGGCGAGGGTCGCGCGAAAGCCGACCGACGCCTCGCCCTCCCGCTGGCACCACGGCCCGTGGTGGTCGAACTCCTATTTACTCACGCCGCTCATTTCGATCCTGGTATTCCTGGTCGTGATGAGTCTCATCCTATGGAGCCTGAACCGGCGCGAGCAACAGCAGCAGGAAGACACGCTCTATCGGAATGTCGCGTGGGCACAGCAGCAAATCCGTCTTTCGATGACCGGCGCGCAGGAGCAGATCCAGGCGCTCGCGCGCGACATCGCGACCGGCCACGGCGACCCGCAAACCTTCCAGACCTCGTCCACCGACATCATGCAGGGGCATCCCGAGATCCTCTACATGAACTGGTACACGAGCGAGCATAAGCCCCGCTGGCCGAATACGCCGCTGCCCGTGCTCGGATCGCGGCTCGCGAAGCCCAACGACACGCAGATGGACGAGGCCGTGCAGGCCGCATTCGACGAAGCGCGCACCACCCGCCGCCAAGTCTACTCGCCGTTGCTCTACGACGACCTCGGCAATGGCTATATCACCCTGCAGACACCGGTTTTCCGCGACCGCGAGTTTCTCGGCTCGATCGCGGCGGTGTTCTCGATCGAAGGCGTCCTGAAGCACGACATTCCCAGCGAACTGTCGGCGAAGTACAAGATTTCCATCACCGACCTGAACAACCGCGAGCTCGCGACCACGTCGAGCCGCCCGCGCCTGCCGCGCGACATGTTCTACGACCTGCCGCTCGATCCGCCGGGACAGGGCCTGTCGGTGCGCGTGTATTCGTATCCGCAGCTCACGAACTTCACCAACAACACGCTCGTCTGGCTCGTCGCGGGTTTGTCGTGCTTCGTGCTCTGGAGTCTCTGGAGCCTGTGGAAGCACACGCGCCAGCGCTTCGAGGCGCAACAGGCGCTGTACGCCGAAGCGTTTTTTCGACGCGCGATGGAAAACTCGGTGCTGATCGGCATGCGCGTGCTCGACATGCACGGCCGCATCACGCACGTGAATCCCGCGTTCTGCCGCATGACGGGCTGGGACGAGAGCGATCTCGTCGGCAAGAACGCGCCGTTCCCGTACTGGCCGCGCGACGCGTATCCCGAAATGCAGCGCCAGCTCGACATGACGCTGCGCGGCAAGGCGCCTTCTTCCGGCTTCGAACTGCGCGTGCGGCGCAAGGACGGTTCGTTCTTCCACGCGCGGCTGTACGTGTCGCCGCTGATCGACAGTTCGGGCCGGCAGACCGGCTGGATGTCCTCGATGACGGACATCACCGAGCCCAAGCGCGCGCGCGAAGAACTCGCCGCCGCGCACGAGCGCTTCACCACCGTGCTCGAAAGCCTCGACGCGGCCGTCTCCGTGCTCGCCGCCGACGAAGCCGAGCTGCTCTTCGCCAATCGCTATTACCGGCATCTGTTCGGCATCCGTCCGGACGGGCATCTGGAGCTCGCGGGCGCCGCGTTCGACGGCGGCTCGCAGAGTTCGTCGGACACCATCGACATGGTCGACACCTACGCGGGCCTGCCCGCCACCGCGCTCACCGAAAGCTCGGCGGACGCGCAGGAAGTCTATGTCGAAGGCATCCAGAAGTGGTTTGAGGTGCGCCGCCAGTACATCCAGTGGGTCGACGGCCATCTCGCGCAGATGCAGATCGCCACCGACATCACGCAGCGCAAGCAGGCGCAGGAACTCGCGCATCAGCAGGAAGAAAAGCTCCAGTTCACGAGCCGCCTGATGACGATGGGCGAAATGGCGTCGTCGCTCGCGCACGAGCTGAATCAGCCGCTCGCGGCGATCAACAACTATTGTTCGGGCTGCGTCGCGCTGGTGAAATCCGGCCGCGTGACGCAGGAAACGCTGCTTCCCGTGCTCGAAAAGACCGCGCAGCAGGCCGTACGCGCAGGCATGATCATCAAGCGCATCCGCGAGTTCGTGAAGCGCAGCGAGCCCAAGCGCCAGGCGGCGCGCGTCGCGGATATCGTCGCGGACGCGGTCGGTCTCGCCGAAATCGAGGCGCGCAAACGCAAGATTCGCATCGTCACCGAAATCCGCTCGCGCATGCCGGTGATCTACGTCGATCCGGTTTTGATCGAACAAGTGTTGGTCAACCTGTTGAAAAACGCGGCCGAGGCGATGCATGATGCGAAACCGAACGCCATCGATCCGGTGATTCGCGTCGTCGTGCAGCGCATGGACGGCGGCTTCGTGTGCATCAGCGTGGTCGATCAGGGTCCGGGCGTGGACGAGGCAACCGCCGAGCGCCTCTTCGAACCGTTTTACAGCACCAAGTCCGATGGCATGGGCATGGGGCTGAACATCTGCCGCTCGATCATCGAGTCGCATCGCGGACGCCTCTGGGTCGTCAACAACGTCGAAGCGGACGGCCACGTGACCGGCGCGACCTTCCACTGCAGCCTGCCGATCGGCGCAGTGGACGGCAGCTCGGGCACGAGCGGCACGGATGCGCAGGACGAACATACGAGACAACAAACAGTTACGGGAGAACTATGAGCACAGTCACCACTCAGGAAACCGTCTTCGTCGTCGACGATGACGAAGCCGTGCGTGATTCCTTGCGCTGGCTGCTCGAAGCAAACGGCTATCGCGTTCAGTGTTTCTCCAGCGCGGAATCGTTTCTCGACGTCTATCTGCCGATCTCGCACTCCGGCGCGATTTCCTGCCTGATCCTCGACGTGCGGATGGCCGGCATGACGGGGCTGGAGTTGCAGGAGAAACTCATCGCCGAGAATTCGCTCCTGCCGATCATCTTCGTGACGGGTCACGGCGACGTGCCGATGGCCGTCTCGACGATGAAAAAAGGCGCGATGGACTTCATCGAAAAGCCTTTCGACGAGGCCGAGCTGCGCAAGCTCGTGGAGCGCATGCTGGAAAAGGCGCGCAGCGAAAGCACCAGCGTGCAGCAGCAGCGCGCCGCCGCCGAGCGTCTGGGCAAGCTGACCGCGCGCGAGCATCAGGTGCTCGAACGCATCATCGCGGGACGCCTGAACAAGCAGATCGCCGACGATCTCGGCATCAGCATCAAGACGGTGGAAGCGCATCGCGCGAACATCATGGAGAAGCTCTCTGTGAACACTGTCGCGGATCTGCTGCGCCTCGCGCTGTCGAACAAGCCTCAGCAGTAACGGCTTCGCTCTCCCGTTCGCGGCCGGCATCGTCATGCCGGCCGCGCTTTCATGGCGCGCCCGATGCCCGCATCGCGCCGCCCGTCCCCTTCCGAAACCCCCGTTGTCGGCGAGAGTGAAACGTGATATTTCCTGAATCACGTTGACACACATCGCGGCCCGCCCGTAATTTGGCCGGACCCACTACCGGACAACGGTCATGCGCGACAAGGCGTCTGCCACGTACTTGCTCGACGGTCAAACGTTTGGTGTCGATACCTTCGAGACCAGCGCGCTCTCTCGCATCGTTCCCTTCGCTTTCATCAAGCACTGCGCATCAGTTCGCCGCCTGTCGGCAAGCAACGTGCGCATCGCGCGTGCACCGGAGGACTTGATCTTGAAACGAAACCCTTACATCGTCGTCGGGCATCGCGCGCGCACGCTGCGGATCATCGCGATGAGCGTTGCGCTCGCGCTGCCGCTCGCGGCGCTCCTTCCCGGACAGGTGCACGCACAGACGCAGGACGCCGCGAGCACCGCGCCGAAGCTCACGAACCAGCAGCTCGATGCGCTGACCGCGCCGGTCGCGCTCTATCCCGACGCGCTGCTCGCGCAGGTGATGATGGCGTCGACGTATCCGTCGCAGATCACCGAAGCGGCCGCGTGGTCGAAGGCGAATCCGAACGTCAAGGGCGACGACGCGGTCAAGGCCGTGCAATCCGAGCCGTGGGACCCGAGCGTGCAATCGCTCGTCGCGTTCCCTCAGGCGCTCGCGACGATGGCCTCCAAGATCGACTGGGTGACGCAGCTCGGCAACGCCTTCATCGCGCAGCCGAGCGACGTGATGGACTCGGTTCAGCGTCTGCGGCGCGCGGCGCAAAGCGCGGGCAATCTCAAGACGAACGAGCAGCAGAAGGTCACGAGCGCGCCGCCGCCGCCGGGCAGCACGACCACCAGCACGACGGTGATCCAGATCGAGCCGGCCAATCCGCAAGTAGTCTATGTGCCGACCTACAACCCGACGGTCGTGTACGGCACATGGCCCTATCCAGCCTATCCGCCGGTCTACGTGCCGCCGCCTCCGGGATATGCGATGGCGTCGGCGTTCGTCGGCGGCCTCGCGTTCGGCGCGGGCGTCGCGGTCGTGAATTCGCTGTGGGGCAATTGCAACTGGGGTCACGGCGATGTCAACGTCAACGTGAACCGCTACAACAACATCAACACGAGCAACCGCATCAACGCGAACAGCAACAACGTGCGCTGGAACCGCAACGATCCGCAGTTCAACCGGACCAACGTCCAGAACCGGCAGAACACGTTGAACAACGCGAATCGCGGCGCGAACGCCAACCAGTTTCGCGGCCGCGAGGACGGGCGCGCGCAGGCGGCCCAGACGCTGCAGCAGCGCACCGGGCAAAACCTCAACGAGCCGGCCAGCCAGCGCGTGCAGAGCATCCGCCAGGGCGGCGGAGAGAACGCGCGCAACACGAGCGACCTGCGGCAGCGCTCGCAGGACGTGAATCGCGATAACGCGCTGCGCGGCGCGGGCGACGGCAACGGTGCGCGGCAGGACATGCAGCGCGGACAGGCGAGCCGGGAGTCGTTCGCCAATCAGTCACATAACCGCGGCGGCGGTGTCGAGCGTCAGGCGGGCGGCGGGCTTGGCGGCGGCGGTGGTGGTGGTGGTGGCGGCGGCGGATTCCATGGAGGCGGCGGCGTGCAACGCGGCGGCGGCGGTGGCGGCGGATTCCACGGAGGTGGCGGCGGAGGCGGCGGCGGGTTCCATCGAGGCGGCGGCGGAGGAGGATTCCGCCGGTGATGATCGCGTCCATCGTCAAACGCCGCTCAGGCGGCGAACGCCAGATCCAGGAGCCCGACATGAAAACACTCGCCTCATCGAAGAAGCCATTGCTTCGCGCACTTGTTGCCGCGTCGCTCGCGCTCGGCGCATCGTTCGCATACGCGCAGGCCGTGTATCCCACAGCCGAAGCCGCCGCGCAGGCGTTCACCGACGCCATCGCGACCAACGACGAAACCGCGCTCTCGAAAGTCCTCGGCAAGGACCACGGGCGCTACGTGCCCGAGGGCAGCATCGGCGAAGAGGACATCTACGCATACCTCGCCGCGTGGGCGCAGCAGCATCGCATCGTCGAGGATACACAGCCGGTCGATGGCCGTCCGGCCGCCCATATCGAAGCGGGCACGAGCGGCTGGACCCTGCCGATTCCGCTCGTGAAAGTTGCGAAAGGCTGGCGCTTCGACATGCCCGCCGCGCGCAACGAAGTGCTCACGCGGCGTATCGGCCGCAACGAGCGTTCGGCGATGCAGGTCGCGCTCGCGGTCGTCGCCGCGCAAAGCGACTATCAAATGACGGCCGGCCGCTACGCCGACCGTTTCGTGAGCACGCCCGGCAAGCACGACGGCCTCTACTGGCACACCGCGCCGGGCGATCCGGAAAGCCCGCTCGGTCCGCTCGCCGCGACGATGCCGAACAAGCCTACCGACAAGGACGGCTACTACGGCTACCACTACCGCATCCTGACGGCGCAGGGCGCGAACGCGCAGGGCGGCGCGAAGAACTATCTGCAGGACGGCAAGCTGACGAACGGCTTCGGCGTGATTGCGACGCCCGCGCGCTACGGCGAGACCGGCGTGATGACCTTCATCGTCAATCAGGACGGGCAGATCTACGAGAAGGATCTCGGCCCGGCGTCCACACGCGCGGCCGCGGCGATCAGGTCGTTCAATCCGGATTCGTCGTGGAAGGTGGTGACGCCGTGAGTCCCGGCGAGGTGTCGAAGATGGCGGGCCGGAACGCGCGATAGCGCCCGGCGGTATAATTTCGCCCTTCCCAGGGGCGCATTTGCCGCGCATTTGCCGACGAGGCGCCCAGCACCATGCGCGAGCGCCGCGCACCGCTGCCGCACGAAAGCGGCGGGCACGGCGTCGGCTTTACGCCCTCGCGCGCCCTCGCCCATCCTCGATCCGATTCGCCATGACCGCCCAACTCATCGACGGCAACGCCCTTTCCAAGACCCTTCGCGCCGACGTCGCCCAGCGCGCCGCCGCACTCACCGCCCGTGGACACAAGCCGGGCCTGGCCGTCGTGCTCGTCGGCGACAATCCCGCGAGCGAGGTCTACGTGCGCAACAAGGTGAAGGCCTGCCACGACAACGGCCTGCACTCGGTGATGGACCGCTTCCCCGCGACGCTCGCCGAAAACGAACTGCTCGCGCACATCGCGAAGCTCAACGCCGATCCCTCGATCCACGGCATTCTCGTGCAACTGCCGTTGCCCGCGCATATCGATAGCCACAAGGTCATCGAAGCCATCGCGCCGCAGAAGGACGTCGACGGCTTTCACGTCGCCAACGCGGGCGCGCTCCTGACCGGCAAGCCGCTCTTTCGCCCGTGCACGCCCTACGGCGTGATGAAGATGTTCGAGGCGCACGACATCAGCCTCAAAGGCGCGAACGCGGTGGTGATCGGCCGCTCGAACATCGTCGGCAAGCCGATGGCGCTCCTCTTGCTCGAAGCCGGCGCGACCGTCACCATCTGCCACAGCAAGACGCGCGACCTTGCGAAGCACACGCGCGACGCCGATGTCATCGTCGCCGCGGTCGGCCGCCGCAACATCCTGACCGCGGACATGGTGAAGCCGGGCGCGACCGTGATCGACGTCGGCATGAACCGCAACGACGAAGGCAAGCTGTGCGGCGACGTCGATTTCGCGGGCGTCAGCGAAGTGGCCGGATTCATCACGCCGGTGCCGGGCGGCGTCGGCCCGATGACCATCACGATGCTGCTCGTCAACACGATCGAAGCGGCCGAGCGCACGGCGCAGGCGTGAACATCGGCGCGGGGCGGCATTAATCGGCCCCTTAAAAACAATCGATTGGAATTTGCCCCGCCCGCCCCAATAATCTCGGAGAGAGCCGGCGCGGCACGCGTCCCGTTCCCGGCTTCGTCCAACATCAGAACGGGAGAGTCATGAGCGATACCACGTCCACCCCGGCAGCGGCCAATCCGCTGCTCGATTTTTCCGATCTTCCGCGTTTCGGCGAGATTCAGCCCGCGCACGTCACGCCCGCGCTCGACGTGCTGCTCGCCGATGCGAAAGCCGCCGTCGACCGCGCGAGCGCGCCGGACACGCCCGCGACCTGGAAGGACGTCGTCGAGGCGGTCGAGCAGGAATCGGAAAAACTGTCGCGCGCGTGGGGCGTCATCGGCCATCTGAACGCCGTCGCCGATACGCCCGAACTGCGCGCCGCGCACGCTGAAAACCTGCCGCGCGTCACCGAATTCTCCGCGAGCGTCGGGCAGAATCTCGCGCTCTACGAAAAGTACAAGGCGATCGCCGCAGGCCCGGAATTCGCCGGTCTGTCGGCCGAGCGCAAGAAGATTCTGGAGAACTCGCTGCGCGATTTCCGCCTGTCGGGCGCGGAATTGCCCGAGGATCGCAAGCCGCGTTTCGCGCAGTTGCAGGAGGAGCAGGCAGCGCTCTCCAAGGCGTTCTCCGATCACGTGCTCGATTCGACCAACGCGTACGCGTACATCGTCACGAAGAAAAGCGATCTCGCCGGGCTGCCCGACGATGTGATCGAAGCAGCCCGCGAAGCCGCGCAACGCGACGGCAAGGAAGGCTGGAAGTTCACCCTGCACTTCCCTTCGTATTTCCCCGTGCTGCAATATGCCGAACATCGCCCGATGCGCGAGGCCATGTATCGCGCGTACGTCACGCGTGCGTCGGAACTGGGCGGCACCTACGGCGACGGCAAGGCCGAATGGGACAACACGGCCAATGTCGTCGAGAACCTGAAGCTGCGCGAGGAAGAAGCGAAGACGCTCGGCTATCAGAACTTCGCGGAAGTGTCGCTCGCGCCGAAGATGGCCGAATCGCCCGCGCAAGTCATCGCGTTCCTCGAAGATCTCGCCACGCGCGCCCGCCCTTACGCCGAAAACGACTGGATGGAACTGCGCGCGTTCGCCGCGACCGAGCTCGGCATGCCCGAACTGCAGCCCTGGGATATCGCGTATGCAGCGGAGAAGCTGCGCCAGAAGCGCTACTCGTTCTCCGAGAACGAAGTGAAGCAATACTTCCCGCAGGAAGCCGTGCTGAAGGGCCTTTTCAAGGTCACCGAAACGCTTTTCAACGTGTCGATCCGCCGCGACGAAGCCGCCGTGTGGAATCCGGACGTGCGCTTCTTCCGCGTCGAGAACAAGGACGGCACGCTCGTCGCGCAGTTCTATCTCGACCTCTACGCGCGCGAGGGCAAGCGCGGCGGCGCCTGGATGGACGATGCCCGCTCGCGCCACAAGCGCACGCAAGGCGGCGTGCAGACGCCGGTCGCCTATCTCACGTGCAATTTCTCGGCGCCGGTGGGCGGCAAGCCCGCCTGCTTCACGCACGATGAAGTCATCACGCTGTTCCACGAGTTCGGGCACGGGCTGCATCACATGCTGACGCGCATCGACGAGCTGGGCGTGTCGGGCATCAATGGCGTGGAGTGGGACGCGGTCGAACTGCCGTCGCAGTTCATGGAGAACTTCTGCTGGGAGTGGGACGTGTTGACGGATATGTCCGCGCATGTCGAGACCGGCGCGCCGCTGCCGCGCGAGCTGTTCGACAAGATGCTCGCCGCGAAGAACTTCCAGAGCGGTCTCGGCACGCTGCGCCAGATCGTCTTCTCGATGTTCGACATGGTGCTGCACACGTCCTACGATCCGGCGAACGCGACGCAGAACGTGAACGATCTCGCGCGCTCGATCAACGAGAAGTTCCATGTGATTCCGCAGGCGCCGTTCTCGCGCTGGCCGAACACGTTCAGCCATATCTTCGCGGGCGGCTACGCGGCGGGCTACTACAGCTACAAGTGGGCCGAAGTGCTGTCAGCCGATGCGTACGCCGCGTTCGAAGAGGCCGCGAAGGCCGGCAACGGCTCGGTGCTCGACGCGACGACGGGCACGCGCTATCGCCGCGAGATTCTCGAAGTGGGCGGCAGCCGCCCGGCGATGGATTCGTTCAAGGCGTTCCGTGGACGCGAGCCGGACATCGACGCATTGCTGCGTCATAACGGCATGTCCGGGCAAGCGGCGCACTGATCGTTAGCCGGCTCGACAACCCGGTCCGCAGGCAAGGGACCGGGTTTTTTATCGCCTGTCGATCCTGAAATCCACTTCCGATGGCCGCCCTTCCAGCGCCAGCGTCGCGCGCACGGCGGGGCTTCGGCTGACCACTTTGCCGCGTCGAACGACAGCCGTGCGCGCTGCGCGCAGGCGAATCGCTTCGATGGGATCGCGCGCATCGAGGACGACGCAATCCGCGTTGCAGCCCACTTCGATGCCATAGCCTTCCAGCCCGAGAATGCGCGCCGGATTTTTCGTCACCGCATCGAAGCACGCGCGCATCGCATCGACGCCGGTCATCTGCGCGACGTGCAAACCCATATGCGCGACTTCGAGCATGTCGCCGGAGCCGAGGCTGTACCACGGGTCCATCACGCAATCGTGGCCGAACGCGACCGTGATGCCGCCCGCCATCAGTTCCGGCACGCGCGTCATGCCTCGTCGCTTCGGATACGTGTCCGAGCGCCCTTGCAGCGTGATGTTGATGAGCGGATTCGCAATCGCCGCGACGCCCGCCTCGCGCATCAGCGGAATGAGCTTGCTGACGTAGTAGTTGTCCATCGAGTGCATCGACGTGAGATGCGAGCCGGTCACCCGTCCGTGCAGCCCGAGCCGATGCGTTTCCGCCGCGAGCGTTTCGATATGACGCGACATCGGATCGTCGGATTCGTCGCAGTGCATGTCGACGCGCAAGCCCTGCTCCGCCGCGAACTCGCACAAGAGCTTCACCGATGCCGCGCCGTCGGCCATCGTGCGCTCGAAGTGCGGAATGCCGCCGACGACATCGACGCCCATCGCGATAGCGCGCTTCAGGTTCTCGAACGCGCCCGCGCTGCGCAACACGCCGTCTTGCGGAAACGCGACGAGTTGCAGATCGAGATACGGTTTCACGCGGCGCTTCACTTCGACGAGCGCTTCCACGGCCAGCAGGCGCGGATCGCATACATCGACGTGAGAGCGGATCGCGAGCAGCCCGCGCGCGACGGCCCAGTCGCAGTACTGCGACGCGCGCTCGACGAGCGCTTCCTGCGTGAGATCGGGCTTCAGTTCGCCCCACAGCGCGATGCCTTCGAGCAGCGTGCCCGACGCGTTCACGCGCGGCAAACCATAGGACAGCGTCGCGTCCATGTGGAAATGCGCATCGACGAAAGGCGCGGTGACGAGCGAGCCGTTCGCATCGATTTCCTCTCGCGCGGTGGCCGTCAAACGCGGCTCGATCGCGGCGATACGCCCCGCCTCCATACCGATATCGACGAGCCCGCGCGAGTCCGCGAGCGCCGCGCGGCGAATGATCAAATCCATGTGCGAAACCTCCGTATCAGGCTTTTCGTCCGATGTGTCCGTTCGATTGTATCGGGACAGAAAGGCCGTGCGGAGTTCGATTCAGCGCAGCACGCGATGGCGTCCGACCACCGCGAAGCTGAGCGGCAGCGAACCGCGCGACATTGCGCGTTCCGGTTCGATCCTGAGCGGATAGGCGTTGCCCTGTCGCGCGAGCGGTTCGTAGAGATCGGGACGGCGCGCAGATAGCGCCCGACGCCCGGCGCTGGCCTCGGCCAACGATGGCTTCACGTCCGCGACAATGAGGCCGCCATCCTCCGATGTACGACGCGCGAGCACGCGGCCATCCGGTCCTGCGATCAGCGCTTCGTCGCCCGATGTGTGGCTGCACGCGATGAACATGCCGTTGTCGGCGGCGCGCGCGGCGAGCGTCGCGCGCTGCGTGCGATCGCCGCGCATCGGCGCGATAAGGAGCGTCGCGCCCATGAGCGCCGTCATCCGCACGTTCTCGACGACGTCGTTGTCATCGCCGATCAGAATGCCGATGCGTGCGCCGAGCGGCGCATCGAACACGGTGAAGCGCTCGCCGCTGTGCAATCCGCGATGCGATGCATGCAGCTTGCGATGACGCACACGCGCGCCGCCGGGAAAGAGAATCGCATAGCTGTCGTAAAGGCGTGCGTCTTCGGTGCGCTCGATCCAGCCGACGCCTGCTGCGACGCCGGTTCCGTCGACGGCTGCGGCAATCGCGCGGATCGACGGGCCATCGAACGATTCGGCACGCGATGCGTCGTCCGCCACACCGATGCTCAATTGTGGGAACAGCACCAGTTGTACGCCCTGACATGCGGCGTCCGCGATCAGCGCGCAATGGCGCGCCGCATCGCCTTGCGACACGAGCGTGCTGACAGCGATGCGAAACGAGGTGGCGTCCAAGCGAGGCTCCGGAATAAACGGGTAGATGACCTCATTGAACCGCTCGCGTATCGATAAGTAAAATGAATGTTTCGATCGATTCGATCGCCAAATGGAATCGAATATCCGATGGAACTGAAACTCCTGCGCGCCTTCCTCACCATCGCGGACTTGCGCCATTTCGGCCGTGCAGCCGAAGCCTTGCATCTCAGCCAGCCCGCGCTCAGCAAGCAGATCGCCGCGCTCGAAGCGAGCCTCGGCGCGCGCCTGTTCGAACGCGGGCGACACGGCGCGGACCTGACGGCGTTCGGCGCGGGCTTCATCGCCGATGCGCAATCGCTGGTACGCGACGCCGACACCGTGCTCGCCCGCGCACGCGAAGCCGCGAGCGGCGCGCGCGGGTTCTTGCGTGTCGGCCTGTGCCTGTCGACGCTCACGCATGTGCCCAGGCTGATCGCGGAATTCGGCGCGCTCAACCCGGGCGTGAGCATCACGCTGCACGATCTTTCGTCGCATGAGCAGACGCGCCGCATCCTCGCCAATAAACTCGACGTGGGATTCATGCGCATGCCCGCGAGCGCCGGGCTGTCGGGGTTCACGGTGCTCGACGAAACGCTCGCGCTCGCCGTGCCCGAGCACACGCGCTACAAGCGTCTGCCCGCGGACCTGAACGAGCTGAACGAGCCGGGATTCATCGCACTGTCGCGCACGCGCGGGCCGGGTCTCGCGGCGCAGATCGATCGCTGGTGCACGGAGCACGCGTTCGTGCCGCGCGTGATTCAGGAAGCGGACGATATCCAGTCCGTGCTCGCATCCGTGGCAGGCGGCGTGGGCGCCGCGTTCCTGCCATCGCGTGCGCAATATCTGCTGCGCGATGCGCGCGTGCTGACCTTGCGCGATCAGCCTGCGCGATGGCGCGTCGGTCTCGCATGGCAAGCCGAACGCGACGACACCGTCACGCGCGGCTTCGTCGCGTTCATGAAAGCGCGTGTGAAGACGCTGAAGGCTTCGGCTACGCTCGACGGTTGAGCTTCGCGAGCAGCATCGCTTTGACGGCGGGCCATTCGTCATCGATGATCGAAAAGCGTACCGAGTTGCGCTTGCGGCCATCGGGCATGATGCGCTCGTGCCGCACGATGCCTTCCTGTTTCGCGCCGATGCCGAGTATCGCGGCGCGCGATTTCTCGTTGAGCTCGTCGGTGGTGAACTGCACGCGCACGCAGTTCATCGCTTCGAACGCGTGCGCGAGCAACAGATATTTCGCTTCGGTGTTGATGCCGGTGCGTTGCGTCGATGCCGCGAGCCACGTATGGCCGATTTCGAGCTTGCGGTTCACGCGATCGATCTTCCAGTAGCGCGTGCTGCCGACCACGCGATCGTCATCGGTTCGCACGATCGTGAACGGCATGACCGTGCCGGCGGCGCGGCCTGCGAACGCGGTATCGAGATAGCGGTCGATGGTGTCTTCATTCGGAACGACTGTTACGTTGAGACTCCAGAGCTCGCCGTCGGCGGCGGCGTCGAGCAAGGCGGCGCGGTCATCGCGTTGCAGCGGGCGAAGCTGCACGCGCTGCCCGTTCAGGGTCGGTAGGTTCATCGATCGATTGCAGGTTTGTGGTCAGACGACATCATAATTCGCTGCGCTGGCTTGGTTTTGTGGAATCCTGATTTCGTGTCGGTCTATTTGTGTTGCCCCTCCCCGGGGCGGGGGTCACTTTCTTTGCTGCTGTGTATAGACCGGGGACATAGCTGACAGATCCGCGGGGACATGGTTGACACTTTCGGGCATCTCGATGCCTGGACCCGACCATGC